>Ga0256913_10000034_pt1 | contig 55204 bp, 54 predicted proteins | sample Axial_MatmetaG_FD_185970 | JGI IMG/M metagenome (GOLD analysis project Ga0256913, IMG submission 185970) | Deep-sea worm associated microbial mat communities from Axial Seamount, Juan de Fuca Ridge, Pacific Ocean - Axial_Mat | ecosystem: Environmental > Aquatic > Marine > Oceanic > Microbial... | reverse complement strand
CAGTCTCGGCTAACTTCCAAAGCTTCATAGTAGTCAAGTTCTGTCATTTTATCTCCAAGTATTAATATTGGGCGAATTCTATCATATTTTTGCTATAATTCGAGATAATATTAATATTTAAGGTGGTATCTAATTATGGTAAGACATATAGTGATGTTTGATTTTAAAGATGAGAACAAAAAAGAGAATATAGAAAGAGCAAAAGAGATGTTAGAAAATTTAACAAATAGTGTTCCTTCACTAAGAAAGATAGAGGTTGGAGTAAATTTTTCATCAGAAGATAGAGCTATGGATTTGAGTATTATTACTTTATTTGATGACCAAGCAGGATTAGAAGAATATGCAATACATCCTAAACATCTTAAAGTGGTAGAGTTTATCAAAATGGTTACATCTAGCTCAAAAGTGTCAGATTATCTCTTCTAAGATAGAAAAAATTCTATCTTAGAAAATTCTAATTTAGAGATTATCTATAAAACTTAACTCCTCATCACTAATATCTTTCATATAGTCACTACCACATTTTAAATCTTTGAGATATTTGAAAGCACTATTGATATTATCTTTGAGCATAATACTTCCATGTTGAGGCATAATATTAGTTACTTCTCTATCTTTGAAATTCATTAGAAAATTTCTACATACCTTATTTGAAGCTATATAATCTTGGTGAAACAAATCCATACTCTCTATATGTTCATCAAAATCATTTTCTAATATTAAATTCCATTCTAAACTAATTGATGCCCAAATATCACCTGAAAATAGTGTTTTAGTATATCTATTATAGATGGTAACAGCCCCTGGTGAGTGCATAAATGGAGATGGTATAAACTCCAATACTGCACCAGACTCCAAAGTTAATGATGGTTTTTGTTCTGTATTAAAAAATTTATACTGCTTACCATCTTCTATATAATGTTGAATTAAAACATTAACAACAGGCGAAGTTATAATCTCTATATTTGGATTAAGTTGCAACCAGTCAATCATAGCTGATGTGACATCAGGGTCTTGATGATTTACAAAAATTTTAGTAATATCATCAAGAGGCATTATCTGTTTAATTCTAGCTAATGTCTCTTGAAACTCCCCCCTACTTCCACAATCAATAATTATTCCATCTTTTTTATCTTTAATCAAATATATATTACTTCTCAATGCCTGAGATGAAGTTGTTCCTACCCAATAGATTTTATGAAATCCTTTTTCAATAAGAGGAACAGCATCTTTCGTCAAATTATATTTTTTATTAATATCTATAGTCATAATATTAGCTTAATCTATTTTTTATATCTCTAAATAAATCAAAATTAGTAATAAATAATTCTAAAAGTTTAGGGTCAAATTTAACCCCTTTTTCTCTCTTAATAATATCTATTGCATCCTCTGAAGATATGGTTTCAGGAGAATATATACGAGGTGTAGTTAACTCGTCATAGAAGTTAACAATAGATGCAATTTGTGAGTATAGTGGTATCTCATCTCCTTTTAATCCATAGGGATAACCACTTCCATCCCAATTTTCTTGATGAGCTATAATTACCTGTTTAGCCATTTTAATAAGTGTAGTCTCTTCTAAATCCTCAACAACTGAAAGACCCAAAGTTGGATACTCTTTAAATCTTATATTTTGTGCGTTTTTTCTATCTTCTTTTGGTACTCTAAGCAATCCTATATCATAAATAGACATACAGTAGTAGAGGTTATCTATCTCTTTTGAATTTAATCCACATAATTTTGCCATAGTTTTTGCATACTCTCCTAATCGGATTGATGCTTTCTCCTCTTTATAACTCTCCTCATGAGCTATATTACCTAACTTTTCCAAAAGTTTTTTTTGTGAACCAATTGCTATCTCAATAGCTTTTTTAAGGTCACATAATTGATGTTCAGAAGAAGCATTTTGGGTCTGGGCATCATCTTTTATATCATATAGTAAATCACAAAAATATTTAATACGCAAATGGTTAAATACCCTTAATTTAAGCTCTTCTGGACTATAAGGTTTGGATATAAAATCATTCGCTCCTAATTGATAAGTTGTTCTTTTCTCATCCTCTTTTGAAGTAACTACAATAACAGGAATACTTTTATATTCAGGATTAGATTTTAATATTCTTAGTGTCTCAATACCATCCATAATCGGCATCAAAATATCTAATAATATTATATCTACAACCTCTTTGTCTATCATTTCAAGAGCCTCTTTACCATGACCTGCTTCTAATACAGTAATATTTTTAAACTCTTCAAAAATAGATGATGCTAATGCCTGATTGAACTCATCATCATCTACACTTAAAATTATAATCTTATCAAACTCTTCAAGTTCTTTCATTATTTATTCTCCTCTTCTTTTTTCTCATCTAACAAATTTTTAACACATACCAAAAGCTCATTTTTGGGAGCAACCAATGCCATGAAATCCCCTTTTTCAGATATTTTTTGTAGTTCTCCTGCCTTACTAGCTAAATCTTTAATACCAATATTGGATAATACACCTTTGAGTGCATGGAAATCTTCTACAAGTTCTTTTATATTTTTATCTTGGAAATTTTTATTAATTCGTCTTACATATTCTGCAATACTACTTAATGCCTTATTAAAAAGCCTATTAGATACATTATCATTAAAATTATTTTTTAGATGATTGAGTGCTATAGTTTTCATATTTGAACACCCATTGCTATCTGTTTCTATTATTTCAGACTCTTCTTCTTTATATTTTGGGTCAAGCGTCTGTTTGTCTATATCACTAAACTCATTATGTATAAGTTTCAATAATTTACTCTCTATATCAGCTCTCTCTAATGGTTTTTCAATAAAGTCATTCATTCCTGACTCTTCTGCTGCTAGTTTATCCTCTTTATAAACATTGGCACTCATACATATAATAGGTGTTTTTTTATCAAATTCTCTAATCTTACGAGTTGCTTCCAATCCATCCATAACAGGCATACGCATATCCATTAAAATTGCATCATAATTTCTATTTTTGGCTTTTTCAACTGCTATTGCACCATTTTCAGCAGTATCACAACTAATAGAGAAGAAGTTATTGAGCATCTCTTTTTCATATTCACGGTTGAGTTCAACATCTTCAACAATCAAAATATCTAATTTAGAATAATCAATCTCATCATCATTATCAAAAAACTCTTTTGAATAGACCTCTTCAATATATTTTATAAATCTTTGATATGCAATAGGTTTGTTAATCACAGTATCAAACTCTGATAAATTTTTATCATGGTCATCACCTTCAAGAGCAATAATTTTAATATGAGAATTTATCGCTTTGAGAGTTCCTGCAATATCTGTTGTATGATTTTTAAATATATCTACATCAAATATAGCTACATCATAAAACTTTCCACTAGCTACCATCTGTATAAGGGATGAAGTTATATCTCCTTGGAGAATATCATAATTTTGAAAATTTACACCCAAATTCATGAACTCTTTTGATAATTTGGCTACAAAATCATCTTTTTCAGCAAACATCATTATATTAGCTTTATTCAGAGCTTTACCTATCTCTTTTTTGCTAGATTTCTTTACAACTATAGTAACTTGAAAACTACTTCCAATATCAGGTTCAGAATCAACTACTATCTCACCATCCATCATACCTGCAATCTGTTGAGATATATAAAGTCCTAGTCCTGTTCCTTGTGTTTTATCAGTTGATTGAAATGGGTCAAATAGTGTTTCTGATACTTCAGAAGGAATACCATTCCCCGTATCATCTACATTTACAGTTATTTTGAGTTTATCATTATCTATATCTTGAATTTCTTTAATATAAAAACGAATAGAACCTTTTTTTGTAAATTTAGCAGCATTGGATAAGAGATTAATGAAAATCTGTTTAAGCCGTTTATCATCTGCATAAATTTTATACTCCAACATAGGAATATCTACAATAAAATCAACCTCTTTTTTAATTCGTGAACGAATAAGATTTGCACAATCAGTAAGTACATCATCTAAATCAATCTCTTTTGGTGACAATTCAATTCTATTATCTCCTATTTTCGCAACATCAAGTAAATCACTAACTAATGATAATAAATGATTAGAACTTTGTACCATACTATCTAAATATCTTTTTTGTTTATTATTTAATGATGTATCATCTAATAGTTCACTATATCCTAAAATTGCAGTAAGTGGTGTTCTTAACTCATGACTCACAGAAGCAATAAATCTCTTTTCATTACTTAGAGACTCTTCTAACTCCTCATTTACCTGTGATAGGATATGTGAAACAGTTAGTCTATCTTCATTTGCTTTTTTATATTTTTTTTCTACTTTATTTAACTCTTCTTGCAGTCTCTCAACTCGTTTTATAGTCATATCTTTATCTTTAAAATCAGCTGTTGAGTTGATACTATTAATTATATTTTGTACTAACATCATAATCTATATCTCCTTATCTCTTAATAGTGCAGTGACAAAAGTCTCATTGTGAAAACCATATCCTCCAGGGAAAGCACCAATTTCACCATAGGCAAAAAATCCAATTAATGGAACTTCTGTATTATTATATACAGCTTCAATCTCTTTGATAGTCAAATCACCAAGAACCTGTTTTCTTGAACAACAAGGAAATACCAATGCAATTTCAGGTTTAAAATCTTCTCTTTTGGCTAAACAATCTTTGATACTATTATCAACATGCTCTATAATTACTTTACCTTTGGCAGCAGAGAGCCTAACTCTGGATTTTTCTTCAACATGTCCTGCAAAAATTAGTGAGCCATCATCTTCATTAATCTCTAATACTGCTCTATAAACTACTTGCCCATTTCTCATAGTTACTTCAAGAGGATATTCAATACCTACTTGTGGCATATCATCATTACTAATATTGAGATACTGTTTATAAAAATCAATAGCAGGTTTACCATCTATCTTATATACTATATTTTTATGAGCTTTAGTTACAATTCTCTCTTTCCCCATACCACTCCATCCAAAAGCTCTAGCTCCGACAATATCAATCTTGTCTCTATCTATTGCCAAAGCTACAATTCCATGATTGGAAAAGTTATCTTTGGAAAAAATAAATGTATCTTTGAGAAGTAAATCATCCCCTGCTGCTCCTCCAAATACATACTCTATTCCACTTGATACAATTCCTTGTGTATATGCATCATTATCAAAAGCAAGTCCTGAAGTAACTGTAATAATAGCAGGGTCAGAAAACTCTTTTTTTGCCCATGAGGCTATCTGTTCACCTGATTTATAATAGTGTTCATCTTCTACTTGTAGTACTTTTAATGATATAGCAGATGGATTAATATCTAGTAACATACAAACTATACTATCCTCTTTTTCATGAACACCTAATATCTCATCTGCATAAATCTCGCCTACAGTAGTAGAGCCAAAAACCCAAAATGAGTATCTATTTAGTTCGGCGACCATCTTTCTAATATTATATTTTGGTGATGTATAAATAAATGCTAAAGATGGTTGAAAATTATTACTTATTTTATTATCTATCTGTTTTATCAAATCACTAATTGAATAGCTATGTATTATTGTACTTTTCATATCTACGCATACTCCTTTTTATCTGAAATTTGTTTAATTATTTTTTCTCTTAACTCAAAGAAATAATCAAAATGAGTTAAGAATAGTTTAATAATTTTGGGATGAAATTTTTTACCTTGCCCTGCTTTTAAACTATTATGCGTCTTTTCTTTACTGTCTAAATTCCTACACATTTCATCAAATGCTTCCACAATCGATATAATATAAGCAGATATATAAATCTCATTCTCTTTTCTCTGCTTGGGAAATCCAGTTCCATCAAAATGCTCTTTATATTGAGTCATTATCTGTTTGGTTACTTTTATAAAATCTGTATCTATAGAGTTATTTATAAGTAAATATCCTGATAATAGATATTGATAATCTGTTTTTTTATCTTTTTCTATAGATAATATTTCACCAATATTTCGTAACATTGAAGCATAATATATATTATCAGATTTTTTTTCATCATATCCAATCAATTTACTCAATGCTTTAGATAGAGTTGCTACCGTTGTAAGATTATACATACTCTCTTTCGATACCAATAGTTTTATCATATTATAAAAAGTCTCTTTTTGAGATATTTCAATATCCTCTATAGTATAGTTATGACTGTTTTTATTCAAAGCTTCATCTATCTCCTGTGGGGTTTGCTCTTTTTCTTTGGCTTGTGTTGCAATAAGTGTAGTATCTATCTCTTCTTTTGATAATTGATTATATTTGGCTCTATACTGCTTCTTTTCTATATGGGCATAAATCCTTGAAGATAGTTCAGATAATTTAAATGGCTTAGAGATAAAATCATCTGCACCCATAGCGTATAATTTATTCATCTCTTGCTCATCAGTAGTTATAATAACTATAGGTGTAAAATCATATTTTGCTTCTTGTCTAATCTCTCGTATAGTATCATATCCATCCATTTTAGGCATATGTAAATCTAGTAATATCATATCAACAGAATTTTGTGATAAAAGTTCCAATGCTTCTACGCCATCTTCTGCTTCCAAAAAATGTATTGTAGGGATTTTATATAATAGTGAAACAACTAATTGTCTATTAAAGGCATCATCATCTGCAATTAAAACAGTAATATCACCTAATGCTTCCCATTTCATAGCTCTCCTTTCGTATTAATATAAAAATAAACTTAAAATATTTCCTTAATTATACACCAAAGAGATTAAATTTATAATATTTATTTAACTTATTTTTATAAATATCTTACTTAAGTATATTTTTATAATCAAATCTTTTAGATTATATTTTTTTCTATTCTTTTTCTTTAATTTGATAATATATGCTGTTATATGAAATTTTTTTAATGAAATTAATTAAAACTCACTCTTGTATCACATTTTTTTGACATCATTGAAAATCATGAAAATTATGAAAATTATAATGGAGTCGAACTACTCCTAAATAATACAAAGATATTAGTTCTGGGGAGAATAGTTGAAAATATTAAAAAAATTAAGTATTTTATATGTTGAAAATAACACAATAATATTAGATAAATATTCACCAATTTTGAAATCAAACTGTGATACTCTATATATTGCAAATAATGGTAAAGAGGCTTATCTAATATACAAAGAAAAAAAACCACATCTAATAGTGATGGACTTATATGCTTCCCAAATAGATGGAGTTACACTTGCTAAAAAGATAAGAGAAGAGGATAACACAACTTACTTAATAGCCTTAACCCATTATGTTGGTAGAGAGTTATTACTAGAAATTGTTAATTTACATTTTTCTAGCTATCTCATTAAACCTGTTAATAAATCTGAACTGCTTAATGCACTACAAAAAGTATCCAAAAAAATCAGTAAGAAAAAGATAACTTATTTAATGGAAAATTGTTTTTGGAATAGTAATACAAAATCACTTTTTTATCAAGATAAACAGATTTTTTTGACCAAAAGAGAACAAAAACTTTTTCAGTTATTAATAGAAAAAAATGGTATGCCAAGTAGTGATGATGAGATATTCTTTTATGTATGGGAGAATGATTTTGATAAAACAGTAACAAATGCTTCTATAAGAACACTTATAAAAAACTTGCGTAAAAAAATCCCAATAGGTCTAATAAAGAATGTATATGGGGTGGGATATAAAATTAATCTGTAAATTTCAATTTTACACAATTACTCTACTTTTACCACACAGTTATTTTACTTTTTTTTGAGATGATTAATAAGTTTTAATAAAAAGGGAAGTATAATGAAAAAAATAAAACAATTAAAAATATATAAAAATATTTTATATATTCTAAAAAGAGTATAGAATGAAAAGATTAGACTCATTAACTCTATTATATATTGATTTTATAAGCCAAGAGAGAGAACAGTACTTATCTATTTTTCAAAAATATCTTAAAAGAGTATTAGTAACACATGAGAATCTATTGCAATATTATAATGAATATAAGCCAGATATTATTGTGATAGATTTATTCGTTCCCAATACTTTAGACTTTATTAGAAAAATTAGAGAAACAGATGACAAAGTAATTATTATGGCTCTAACTAAAGACTCTACAGTCAAAACTCTAATGAGTATTGTAGAACTCTCTTTTTCTAGTTATCTTATTAAACCTGTTGAGAATAAAGAACTTAGAGAAGAGTTACTAAAAATATCTAAAAAAATAGATGACAAAGATAAAATCTTATTACCATTTTTTTGTCAATGGGATATAAAAAGCAAGATACTTTTTTATAAAAATGAAATGGTATATCTAACTAGAAGAGAATCTAAACTATTTGAGTTGCTAATTCAAAAAAAAGGTAAATTCTGTAGTGATGATGAAATTTTATATTTTGTGTGGAGTGATGATTTTGAAACCTCTGTATCCAAATCATCTATACGAACACTTATTAAAAATTTACGCAGAAAACTACCAGAGGGATTAATAGAAAATCAATATGGAGTAGGATATAAACTTATAATAGCGTAACTTAAACTCCATGTTCCATCAGATATTTAGCCACTCCATCTTCATCATTATTATGAGGCAGTATTACTGTTGCCTCTTTTTTAACCTCATCTAATGCATTACTAACAGCTACAGAAGTTCCTACTATTTTAAACATCTCTATATCATTAATACTATCTCCAAATACAATCATATCCTCTAATGAAATATTTAGATACTCACTCACTTTTTTTATCGCATGTGCCTTATCTCCTAATGGATGTAAAATAGTTAAAAACCAACATTTAGTATATTGTTCAGGGGAGAGTTTTATCTCTATATTCTTACCAAAAACCTTTTTGAGTTGTTCTGATAATAGAAATAGTACTGTTTTATCACCCATATATACCACTTTGAGCGTATCATTTAGACCTTTGATACTCTCTTCTCTTCTTAATCTTGGGTCATGAGTATATCTATCATCTATTAGAGTCGATTGATATACATTCATTTTTTTTGGTACTATAAAAGCTTCACTTAAAATTTCTCTATTCTCTATAGCCAATAAAAATGGCTCTATATCAAATTTTCCCGACTCATATATAATATCATCTACTAGAGATTTATCCATTGGTTTTATATCTATAATCTCTTTTTGTGCTGTAACTACTAATGCACCATCTAATAGTATTAAAGGAGAGTTTAGCTTCATACCTTTTAGAAATTCTTCTATTTTGGCAAAACTTCTAGCTGTGGCTACTGTCAATCTAACCTTTTGAGATAGAGAGTTCCACACCTCTTTGCTAAAATCACTTACTTTTTGATTACTATTTAAAAAAGTATGGTCTAAATCAGTTATATATAATTTTTTCATAAATCTTCACTTTTTACTAGAATTATAGTAGAATTGCATTTATGAACATATTGATACAAATTATAGTCCTAATGATAGCATTAGAGATTATAGAAGCAAACTTACAAAAAGCTCCAACAATTGGTTTAATGGTAGATAAACTATATGGTTATTATAAAAAGAGTATATTTCTGCTCTTTTTATCACATCCTACACTATATTTTGTACTATTGGTCTCTATCGCAACTAAAGTATTTAATATATATATTATCATTATTCTATTGATTAAAACAGTTGATATATTTTTCAAGATAGAGATGATAAAACAGAGATGTATAGAAAAAAAAGTAAATATAGAGTTAGCACCTATATTAGATATGCCTATTACTCCTTTGATGAGCTATTTAGGTATATTGATGTATGTTCCGTTACTTATTTTAGGATTATTTAATCAATAACTGATTATAATGTTGGAAACTACAGTGCAAACTACAAATAAACTCCATAGCTTTCAAGAGGAATTATGAGCGAACAACAACAAAAAAAACATTACAATAAGAAAAAGCAAAACAATAGAACACATATACCTGTTGAAGGATATAAAGTTGAAGAGCTACAATCTAAACCACTAGAAGAGTTAGTGGAAATAGCTCTAAAAGTAAAGGTAGAAAATCCAAATGAATTTAAACGAAAAGATTTAATATTTGAAATATTGAAATCACAAGTAAAACAGGGTGGATTTATACTATTTACTGGTATCTTAGAGGTTATGAATGATGGGTATGGTTTCTTGCGTTCAGAAGATGGGAATTTTGCCAATTCTCAAAATGATACTTATGTCAGTAGTACCCAAATCAAAAGATTTGCCTTACGAAATGGTGATATAGTTACAGGTCAAGTTAGACAACCAAAAGACCAAGAGAAATATTATGCTCTACTCAAAATAGAAGCGATAAATTATCTTCCACCAGAAGAGTCTAAAAGAAGACCACTATTTGATAACTTAACTCCACTATATGCAATGGAGAGACTTAAACTTGAATATCAACCACTCAAATTAACAGGAAGAGTACTAGACCTATTTTCTCCAATAGGCAAAGGACAAAGAGCTTTAATAGTAGCACCTCCTAGAACTGGAAAAACTGAACTACTAAAAGAGTTAGCTCATGGTATTAGTCATAACTCTCCTGATGTATCACTAATGGTTCTACTAGTTGATGAGAGACCAGAAGAGGTAACAGATATGCAACGCTCTGTCAAAGGAGAGGTATATAGCTCTACATTTGATTTACCAGCACAAAATCATGTCAGAACAGCAGAAATGGTAATAGAAAAAGCCAAAAGACGAGTTGAAAGTGGTAAAGATGTAGTTATACTACTTGACTCAATTACTAGACTAGCAAGAGCATACAATACAGTAACTCCTAGTTCAGGGAAAGTTCTATCAGGTGGTGTGGATGCTAATGCACTACATAAACCAAAAAGATTTTTTGGAGCAGCTAGAAATATCGAAGAGGGTGGAAGTTTGACTATTATAGCAACTGCTTTAATCGAAACTGGTAGCCGTATGGATGAAGTAATTTTTGAAGAGTTTAAAGGTACAGGTAACTCTGAAGTTGTTCTAAATCGTTATATATCAGATAGAAGAATATATCCAGCCATTGATGTAACCAAATCAGGAACTAGAAAAGAAGAGCTAATGGTAGATACTATGACACTACAAAAAGTTTGGGCAATTAGAAATGCTATGCAAAATATGGAAGATGTAGAGGGACTTAAATTTCTATTCTCCAAAATGACAAAAACAAAAAACAATGATGAGTTTTTGGCAATTATGAATGACTCATAACTAATAGTAAATAATGAAAATAGGTGTTTTTGATTCTGGAGCAGGTGGACTTAGTGTTGTTAAGTCTCTGCTTGAGTCTAAATTTTTTAATGAGATAATCTATTATGGTGATACAGCAAGAGTTCCTTATGGAACAAAAGATAAAAACACGATTATCCGTTATTCACTAGAAGCATTAGAATTTTTTAATAACTTTGATATAGATTTACTTATTACTGCATGTAATACAGTAAGTGCTTATGCTTTGGACGAAATGAATAAACAGAGCAAATATCCTGTAGTAGGAGTAATAGACTCTGGTGTTATGGCAGTAGAAAATCGCCATATCCAAAAAGATGACCCTATACTTATTATAGCAACCCGTGCTACTATAAACTCAAATCGTTATCAAGAGAGATTAAGTAATTTGGGATATAGAAATATTACAGCTATTCAAACAGGGTTATTTGTTCCTATGGTTGAAGAGGGTATATTTGATGGTGAAATCCTAAATTCTACAATGAGACACTATTTTAATAATATTCCAACCCCAAAAGCTTTGATATTAGGATGTACCCACTTCCCACTTATTAGTAATAGTTTAAAAAACTATTTTGATAAAAAACCTATACTTATACATTCAGGTGAAGCAATAGTAGAATATCTCGAACAACGATATGAGTTATCTCAAATAGATAAAAGAGAGACTAAACTTAAAATTTTTGCATCTGATAATGTTGCAGGGTTACGAAAAATTGCAGATAAATGGTTAGGATATAGTTGATAAAGTAATATATAATCAATTTTATGTATAATTCAAAAACGAAATATACAAAGGAATTGATAAACTATGAGCGAATTATTAAATAAAAGTTTTGTAAACTCTGCTGAATTAGAGACACTATTAGAAGATAGAGCTAAAGGTAATGCTGATTTTATATTAGTAGATGTAAGAGAACAGATGGAGTATGATATGGGACATATCAAAGGTGTTGATATGCTTAAACCTACCTCTTCATTCCAATCATGGGGACAAAGCTTTTTTGATGAAAATAGAGATAAAACTGTTATCTTTACTTGTAGAACAGATTCTAGAAGTGGTAGTGTACAAAGAGTTTTTCAACAAAATGGAATGAAGAGTGTAATTAATCACTCTGGTGGAATTGTCTCTTATCATGGTGAGATAGAGAGATAATAGAAATATTACACAAAAATCTCTTATTTTTATCTCATATATTAGGAGAGAATTATTAACAATTACTCTCAAAAAACTTTCAAAAAACCTCTTTTAATAGTTGATAATCGAGCAAAACTAAAAATCTGCTATAATTGCAATAAGATATAAACAATAGAAAGACAAACTAATGAGAAAACTAAAAAAAGTAGCCATATTAGGGCGACCAAATGTAGGGAAAAGTTCTCTATTTAATAGATTAGCAAGGCAAAGAGATGCTATTACTTCTGATATGGTAGGAACTACTAGAGATATTAAAAAAAGAGTAGTAACTATATCAGGTAATAGAGATTTTGAAGTGATAGATACAGGTGGTATAGATGATAGTACCGAGATGTTTGCAACCGTAAAAAGACTCTCATTACGAACAGCTAAGGAAGCTGATATTATATTATATATGGTGGATGGCAAAAATATTCCAGATGAAGAAGATAGAGAACTTTTCTATGGACTTCAAGAGTTGGGTAAACCTATTGCACTAATTGTTAATAAAATAGATAATGACAAAGATGAGACACTTCGTTATTGGGACTTCTTGGAATTTGGTGCTGATATGACTTTACCTATTTCAGTTAGCCATAATAGATATATGAACGCCTTTTATACATGGCTGGAAGAGCATATACCCCCAAGAGAAGAGAAACTAGAAACTACTCCTATTTTAGAAGATAATGAAGATACAACATTTGAAGATATAGTAAAGAGTGTTCATGCACAAGATGAGACAGAAGAGGATAGAGACATCAAAGTGGCTATAATAGGTAGAGTCAATACAGGTAAAAGCTCTTTACTTAATGCCCTACTCCAAGAAGAGAGAGCCGTCGTCTCACCAGTTGCAGGAACTACTATTGACCCTATCAATGAATCAATGGAGTATAAAGAACACAGAATTACTTTTGTCGATACAGCAGGAATACGAAGAAGAGGGCGAATAGTTGGTATTGAAAAATATGCTCTAGGTCGAACTGAAGAGATGCTAAAAGAAGCAGATATTGCTCTACTTGTAATTGACGCAACTGTTGGGGTGCTTGAACTAGATGAGAGGATTGCTAACCTCATAGAGAAATATCGTCTAGGATGTCTAATTGTATTAAATAAATGGGATATAAGAGATGATATAACTTATGAAAAAGCAACAAATAATATTCGTGATGAGTTAAAGTTTTTGCACTATGCACCACTTATTACTATATCAGCCAAAACAGGTCAAAGAGTTCATAAAATTTTAGATGATATTATCTCTATATATGAGAGATACAAACAGAGAATTCCAACAGCTAAACTCAATGAAGTTATCAAGTTTGCAGTAGGAAAACATCATCCACCATCACTCAATGGTGCAATAGTCAAAATAAAATTTGCAACACAATATGAAATTAAACCACCCAAAATTGCTATTATTATGAATAGACCTGATGGATTACACTTTTCATATAAAAGATACCTTGCGAATACAATTAGAAGTAAGTTTGATTTTGAGGGAGTTCCATTAGATATATCTGCTAGACATAGAGGACAAAGAGTTGAGGATGATTAATTAAATCTCATTGTATGGTTTAGCTTTATCAAAATAATAACCCTGACCATACTCAATATCTAAATCTATTAATACATCTAATATCTTTTCATTTTCAACAAATTCTGCCACAACTTTTATACCATTCTCTTGACAAAATAGATTAAGTGAAGAGATTAAACTATATGCTTTCTTATCTTTATCTATATTTCTAATAATACTTCCATCAATCTTAAGATAATCTATAGATAGATTGAGTAGATGATTTAGGTTTGAATAACCAGAACCATAATCATCAATACAAAATTTATAACCCAAAAGTTTTAATTTTTGAATAGAAATCTCTAATTTAATATAATCGGCATCTTTTGTCTCCAAAATTTCTATTAACATTCTATCAGATAGAGCAGAATTTTTTCTCAAAAGAGCTAAAATAGCATCATTTATCAAATCATCAGAACTTAGATTTAAACTAATTTTGAGTTTATCATTTTTTAATAATTTATCTACATTATACTCTATCACTTTCATACTAATACGACTATAAAAATAGCTATTTTCTAAATCAGGTAAAATTTGGTTAGGAGATATAATCTCATCTCCATCTTCTATTCGTAATAATGCCTCATAATGATGAATTTCCTTTGTTTTAATATTTACAATAGGTTGATAAAAACATACTAGTTTATCTGAGTTAATCATATCTTTTAGTTTTTCTCTATACATCCTTATTTTATTAGATAAATCAAAATAGGTAATAATATTTCGACCATTATGTTTGCTATCATATAAAGCTCCATCTGCTTTTTGTATAGCATCTTGGAAAGATGAAGCACTCTTTGTTTGAATAAAAGCACCTATAGATATAGTAATATTAATGGTATCGTCTTTAATCTTTATATTTAGAGACTCAACCATTTTTCTAATATTCTCAATTATAGTTTTAAATTTTTCTATATCTGTATCTTTTTTGGATATTAGTAGTAAAAACTCTTCTCCTCCATACTGTATAAAAATATCATCTTTTTTTAAAAGAGATGATATTCTCTGCATAACGGAATTGAGTACCTTATCACCATTTGCTTGTCCATATATATCATTAATTCGTTTAAAAAAATCTATATCAGCCAAAGATATATAATAGTCCGAAAAATTTATCTTTTCATAATTATCAGTTAAATAACTTCTATAAAAACTACCAGAGTCAGGGTTACGATACATACGATTTTTAATATAACTATTTCTTAAAAAATATAATATAAAAATAGTTAACAATATTATCAAAATAATAAGAAATATCATAATAATTTTGACACTAACACTAAGCAAAGAGGTCATAGAATTATATGTTTTCTGTGAATAATCAATTACAAAAAAAGCTATCAATTTATTATTTTTTAAAATAGGTTTAATCATAGTAAAACCTAAATCTTTAATATTTTTTTGAATATATATCTGTTTTTTTTTACTTTTTTTTGCCCTTATTAAGGAGTCAATATCTATATCCTCCAACATAAAAAGTTCAGGTTCTTTATTTTTATTATCTTCATCCCCATCTAAAAAAAGAAAGAACCGATTTTTAAAAGGTAAAAGAATATAAATAGATAATATATTCCTATTTTTAAAATCTTTTAGAAGCTCTATATTTTTTGTTCGTATATCATGATTAATAGTATTGTCTCTTATAAAATCACTACTACCATTAACTATTTTATCAATTAACTTATCGGCAGATGCATCTATCCCATCTATGGATTGGCTTAAAAGTGTAGTTCTTAGTTTATTTTCATAAATATGTATATTAGCATATAGATATATAAATGTAGAGCAGATAAAAATATACACCACTATAGTATAGTAATGAAATCTGTTAATATCTGAAAATATAAATTTATTATACAAAACTACACCCTTAACTTTTTTCTAATTATCAGGTGATTTTATCATAAAATAGTGCATTATTGTGAACAATACACACTTCTATTAAACAAGATGAATAAATATATCCAAAAATTAAATAGTTATTGTTCTTAATTAGCTTATTTTGTTAATAAACAAAGAGGACACAAATAAGACTCTTTAATTATATAATTACTATATTTAGTCGATAACTTCAATCCTTTTGCTTTTAATCTCTCATCCACAAACATAATTTGAGTTCTACCTTTTTTTATATATATTGCCCCAATGCTCTTTTTATCATTTTTCAAATCATTATAACTATTAACAATAATCATTTTTTTAACTTTTTTATCTGTTGGGAACAATAATACATCTGCTTTCTTTGAAGAGCTAGTTTTCAAAATAGTTAACTTGTTCATAAATTTTTCATCTGATATATAATAAGTTAAGGGTTTATTATCTAATGTAATAGAAGATAAAATACCATTTACTTTCTCTATATTCAAATCTGAAAATGCCAATAATGGTACAAGTAGTAATAAATATATATTTGATTTTTTCATAATATATCCTTTTCAAAATCATACAACAAAACATCATAAAACAGTATAAAATAAAAATATTAATATTTATTTTTAATTGCTATATGAGTAACATCTAAAGAACTAACTATTTTAATTTACCAAATATTTAGATATAATTTCAAAATTTTTGATATATTATAAGGATAGACATGCGTGTATTAACAGGAATTCAAGCTTCAGGCAAACTTCACATCGGAAACTATTTTGGGGCAATGAAGCCAATGATAGAGCTTCAAGAGAGTGAAGAACTATTTACATTTATTGCAAACTATCACTCTTTAACCACTTCTAAAGATGCTAAATTACTCAAACAACTCACACTTGATGCTGCTATTGATTACCTCTCACTAGGTATTGACCCAAATAAAACAACCTTTTGGGTACAAAGTGATGTACCACAAGTACTAGAACTATATTGGATACTATCTAAATTTACTCCAATGGGACTGCTAGAGAGGGCCCACAGTTATAAAGATAAAGTAGCAAAAGGAATTCCAGCTAATCATGCACTATTTTCTTATCCAGTCTTAATGGCTGCTGATATTTTACTATTAGATACTGAGAAAGTTCCTGTTGGAAAAGACCAAATTCAACATGTAGAGATAACTAGGGATATTGCTACTAAATGCAACAATGAGTATGGAGAGATTTTTACAATCCCTGAATATATTGTCAATGAGAACTTGGCTACAATACCTGGTATTGATGGACAAAAAATGAGTAAAAGTTATGATAATGCTATAGATATTTTTATGGAGACAGAAAAAAAGCTACAGAAGAGATGTAATAAAATTATAAGCTCATCTACTCCATTAGGTCAACCACTAGAGTTTAATGGATGCAATATCTATAATTTGGCATCACTATTTTTGGATAATAATATGAAAAATAAACTACAACAAAGATACCAAACAGGAAAAGAGGGTTATGGTCACTTTAAAAAATATCTCAAAGAGTTAATATGGAATGAATTTGAAGAGGCTAGAGAAAAAAGAGCCTACTATTTAGAACATCAAGACGAAGTTCAAGATATTTTAAATGATGGTGCGAACAAAATGCGTAAAATAGCAAATGCCAAAATGGCTACTGTTCGCGAGGCTGTGGGGATATTGTAACTTATACCCCTCCTTTAAAATCTTTGTGTTTTAGGTCTCCATTATAAACAATATCTTTAATATCTATATCTTCTCTTTTGAGAACATCAGGAACAGGGTCTTGTTCATTAAGAAGTTTTATCTCTTCATCTAGTTGGTCTTCTTGATATGTCATCATCATATCAGCAGCCATTACCTGTGGTAACTCTTGAATTTTAACTAACTTTTTAATCTCCTCTTCCACACCTTCACCCTCTACTGTTACTATTATCTTTCCTGTTGCTTTATCATGTAGGTGATAATCACAATAATCTGACTCTTTGAATAGCTCTACCAACTCATCTATATATTTTGATGGGGCTTGTACTACTATACTTGATATATTCATTTCATTCTCCTTTGAATTTTTTGTAAAAACAAAGTATATCTTGTCTCTACGGTTTTATATTCCATACTAGAATAGTACTATCATCACTTGCTGAAAAAAGTCTATTTTCATCTTTGAATATTATAACATTTAGTGTACTCTTTTGACCTTTTAATAGTGCTATTTTTGACTTACTTATAGTATCATATATACTTATATTATTTTTTTCATCCATTGAAAAAGCTACTTTTTTAGCAGATGGAGAGAGAGCAGTTGAGTATATAAGAAAATCTCCTGATATATAACTTCCTTTACCTGTTATAGTATCATAGATTGCACCTCTTCTATCTTGTCCTGCTCCTGATACTATCTTATTTTTGAAATCAACTCTATAAACATTATCTACATTTTGACCTTTGAGCTTCTTGATGATTTTGCCTGTTTGAACATCTACAAGATTTAGAACACCACTTTCACATGCAAATACTACTTGAGTTTTATCTTCGTTTAATGCAAAATCAGAAAATTTAGACTCGCTTAGTTGTACTCTATACAACTCTTTTTTACTTATCAAATCTAATAGTGCTACCTCATTACTTAGATAACCTAAAAGTATGTGATTTTTATCTATAAATCTAGCTTTGATTATAGCCTCTTTATCATCAGCAGAGAGTATTTGAGTTAAATTATTATCATAAACAAAAAGATTAGAGTATCCACCTTTGCCACTATCACTAAGGAGTAGATATTTATTATCTATAGTATCTGTACTCATTACACGAGCTGGTATCTCATCTCCCATAAAATCTTTGACATTTGAGATATTTATCTGTTTGATTTTCTCTTTTTTCATAATATCATAAACTTCTATATGTCCCATATCTGTAGCCACTACTAAATTATTACCACTTAATACCATATCTTTGACTGTTCCATTTATCTCTATAGTGGAAATGGGTGTAATAGTTGGCACTGCCCAAGTTATTATTGTAAAAATAAGTGAAACAAATACTATTTTCATACTATTTCCTCTATTTGATTTAGTAATAACTCTTCCAACTCTTGTTCTCCAAGTGCTGTTTTGACTCCATATAAATCTATCTCATCAGCTCTGAAATTCTCAAATACCTTATTTTCACTTAATTTTACCATAAGCTCACTCATCTTCTCTTCACCCAATACTTCTTGTATAGGTTCTGCTATATATAACACAAAATTATACTCTTCAAAATCAAACTCATACTCTTCTGAGTCATAATCTTCATAATTCTCATCAATACCTAGCAGGTGTCTTATCTCTAAATCTTTATTCTCAAACTTATCGAAAAGTTTTGGATACTTACTTTGCAGACTCATTCTATATCTTCCTTTATTTTTAAAACTTTAAACTCAATAGCTTGTGTTGGACATCGTGATATACAAAATCCACACCCTGTACATCTATTCTCATCTATTATAGGGTTGAACATCCCATTAAATAAAATAGCATCATCAATACATGGCTCTTTGCAAGAGTGGCATATCACACCCTCATGAGCTATACATTTATGAAAATCAATACGAAACATAGCATTAAGCTTTTCTGCTGTTTCTATATTTTCCAAAGATAATACATCCTCAATACAAGCATTAGCACACTCATCACAAAAGGTACAACCATTTTGCTTAAAAGTTAATGTAGGTATTCCATCTTCAGCTATAAATATAATCTTCTCATCACAAGAAGTGACACATGCTTTATTTTCACAGCTTGGACACTTATTCTGAAAAAGAGATTCATCTTTTCCATAAGGGGGTCTAACCAAGAGGAGTTCTTCCTCTTGATTTTGAGTTAATGGTTTTGTAAAAGATTTAAATAGTTCTCTTCTAGTTGCCATTATTTTATATCAACACCCTCATTCATAACATCTACTAAGTTAGAGTGAGATTTTAATTTATCATCACCTTTGAAATCAGGTGTAAATGTATTCTCTACAACTAAGTCTGTTTTAGATTGTGGAGCATGACACTGTGAACAGTTAAATCTACCTTGATATAAATGAGTAAGCTTTTTAGCCTTAGCTACTTTAATATCACCTACATTTCCCATATCACCTTTTTGTATTCCTACAACTTTACCCTCTTTGACCAATTCTCCATCTTTAAATACAGTTGTTGGTCTATAGTTTATAAAGTGACTTTTTGGAATAGGAGTAGCTTTCATTGCAGGTGCAACCTCTGGCATATGACATCCAAGACATGCATTATTGGATTGTGTAATAGGTAAGAGACCCTCAACAGAGTGTGGTATCATTGGTGGTGCATCCAAATAAGCTCTCTCAAATTTTTTAGATGCACCAGGTGCTGGTCTGCTATAATCAGTTTTAGCTCCTATAGTATCAGTTCCTTCACTATATAAGTCTGTCTTTCTTAAACCTAACTCTTTTTCACTATTATTACTTACTATTCCACTACTAGCAGCACAACCTATTGAGATTAGAGCTACCATAGAACAAGCAATTATTAAACTTTTTTTAATCATTATTCTCTCCTTAATTTGTTATTCTTAGGGTACCCACAAAGGGTAACCCCTACACTATTTTTTAGCAAAATTACGAATGCTAAAATTAAGAGCATCATCATCACAGACATCAATACATCTACCACAATTGGTACACTCTCCATCTGTTACCATGATACTTTCCTTGTTTACCATGTAAAGTACATGATTTTCAGGGCAAACAACCTTACACTTCATACAGTTTGTACAGTTTTCATGATTATGGTCAACTCGTATTAAACTAGCTTTTCCAATCAATGAGTAGGTAGCACCCAATGGACATAAATGTCCACACCAACCATTTTTGACACCAAATAGGTCAAAAAGAAATATCGCAATAATTACAGATATACCAGCACCAAATCCAAAGATAATACCTCTTTGCATAATAGTAATGGGACTTAAAACTTCAAATGCAGCCACACCGACTACAGCAGAGACTATAATACCTAGAACCATTATCCAGTATCTAGCTCTTCTTTTGATAAATCGGTAATTAACCTCTTCTCTATCGAGATTTAATTTGCGTCTAAGCCAATTAGCAAGGTCTGTTACCATATTTATAGGACAGACCCAACTACAAAATGCTCGTCCTCCAACTACCATATAAAATATAGTAATAATCAAAGCCCCAAAAAGAACATCAGCACCCAATACAAAACCAGAGGCTAAAACCTGTACAGTAGTATATGGGTCAGCCAAAGGAATAAAACCAAATAAACGAGATGAACCGAATGTACCCTCTAGCATATGCCATCCATAAGCATTTGCTCCAAAATAAAGCGATAAGATTATAAACTGTGTTAGCCGTCTAAGGAGTAAATATTTCATATTTTTCATTAGTAATCAACCCCCATATTTAGATAATCAGTTGCCTCTTTTTCACTTCGTTCATCTTTGGTATGTATCTCTTTAGCATTTTTTACTCTTTGTTGGTCTTTTTTGTCCCAACCTTTAACATAATGGTCACCTGCTCTTCCTGTTGAGTGTTCTATAGGAAGTACAAATATTGCTGGTTTTTCTGTTACACACGCTTTTTCACAAAGACCACACCCTGTACAAACATCAGAGTGAACAATAGGAAGCAAAAATGCATGTTTTCCTGTTCTCTCATTTTTTTGATGTTCAATAGTAATAGCCTCACCTTGAAGTGGACAAGCACGATAACAAGCATCGCACTGTATTCCCCAAAATGCTATACATGACTCTTTATGAACTACTGCTAAACCCATTCGAGCTTTGTTTATATCAAGTTCTTCCTCTTTATTTAAAAGGCTTGAGATATCCAATGCTTCTGATGGACAAACAGGTACACATGGAATATCATCACACATATAACAAGGAACATCTGTAGGTATAAAAAATGGTGTACCAATTAATTTATGGTCACCACCTTTTGCTATCTGAAGTGTTCCTTTTCGTTTACTTCCATCTTTATTTTTATTACTATCACGATTAACACAAGCCTCTGCACATAAACCACACTTAATACAAGCTTTAAGAAAATCATCCTCAGGTAATGCTCCAGGTGGTCTAAGTACTAAGGGTGATGCTTTCACCTCATCACTATAACCACTCCACAACAATCCACCAAGAGCCGTAAGACCTACGCTTTGAAGAGTCGTTGCCATAAACTTTCGTCTATTGTTGTTAGAGTTAGCCATCTATTTATACCTTTTTAATGCTTACTGCACACTTTTTATAATCATTCTGTTTAGACATTGGACAAGTTGCATCAAGACATACTTTATTAATAAATACTTTTTCATCAAACCATGGTACAAATACAAGACCTTGTGGTGGTCTATTTCGCCCACGAGTCTCAACTCTAGCTTTGACTTTACCTCTTCTTGACTCAACCCATACTAATTCACCTCTTTTGATACCTTTAGCTTTAGCATCTTTAGGGTTCATATAACATAAAGCTTCAGGAACAGCACGGAAAAGTTCAGGAACTCTCATAGTCATTGTACCACTATGCCAATGTTCAAGAACTCTACCTGTACATAACCAAGTATCATATTTTTCATCTGGCATTTCTGGTGGATCCATATATGGTCTAGCAAAGATTTTAGCCTTATTTTTAAGAGCTTTTTTACCTTTAGACTTATCTGGCCCTGTTAAATTACCTTGGAGAAGATTTTTAGCCAATGGTCCATAGAATGCGTGAGTTGATTTACTTCCACTCTCTTTGACAGCTTTTGCTGCATATGGGTCATATTTAACATTAAATCTCCACTGTGTCTCTTTACCATCAACAACAGGCCATTTAAGTCCTCTTACTTTATGATAAACTTCAAATGGTGCTAAATCGTGTCCATGTCCTCTACCAAATGATGCATACTCTTCAAATAGGTATTCATGAACCATAAATCCACAACCTTTAGCCTCTTTACCATCTCCACCAAGAACTTTACGGCTATCTCCATTACAATCAGAGTTATCATAACCTTTTTGAGGGAATTTATTCATATCAATTTTATACTTTTTACCTTTATTTGCATAAAGAATATCATACATAGTTGTATCATCGTTATAACCTAATTTTTTGGCATCAGCTCTTACATCTGCTAATTTTTTACCATTTCTTAGAGTATATCCACCCCAAAGGTCTTTAACTGTAAATCTTTTAGCAAATTCCATCCATTGCCAAGTATCACTCATAGCATCACCTACAGGAAGAACTTGCTGTCTCCAGTGTTGTGTTCGTCTTTCAGCATTTCCATAAGCACCCCATTTTTCATAAATCATAGCAGATGGTAATACAAGGTCAGATACTTTTGCAGAAATTCCAGGGTATCCATCAGATGTTACAATAAAGTTATCCATCTCTCTTGCTGCTTTAATCCAGTGAGAAGCACTAGCACTATCTTGATAAGCGTTACATACATTTACCCATGCAAATTTAACAACACCATCTTCAATATCTCTATGAATTTTCATAATATGTTGATTACCTACTGGATTAAGAGTTCCAGCTGGAAGTCCCCAAACTTTTTCAGCCTTAGCTCTATGTTTTGGATTTTTAACCATCATATCAGCAGGAAGTCTATGACAGAATGTACCAACTTCTCTAGCAGTACCACAAGCTGAAGGTTGACCTGTCAATGAGAACGCACCATTTCCTGGAAGAGCTTGTTTATTTAGCATAAAGTGAACATTATAACTAAGTGTATTTACCCAAGTACCTCTTGTGTGTTGGTTCATACCCATTGTCCAGAAAGATACTACTTTTCGACCTTTTTCAATATAAAGTTCTGCTAAAGCTTGAAGTTTTTTCTTGAACTCTTCAATATCTTCATTTGGGTCACCTTTTGCAATTTTTGCAACATAATCTAATGTATAAGGCTCTAATGATTTTTTATAATCTTCAAAAGAGATATGCCAATGCTTAAGAGTACCAGGAGTATTTTTCATAATATCACCCTCTTTGTAACCAAATGGTTCAAGAGCAGGTCCCTCTTTTGCAGAAACTTTTTTACTCATCTCTTTATTAATAATTTCCATCTCAAGAGCTGTATATTTACCAGCACTTCCATCAGGATTAACAGGAGTAATTGATTTTTCGCCTTTTCTTCTCATACCGTAACCGATATTAGCAGGTCCTGCTGTGAAAACAATATTTTCATTAACAAAATCCCAATCAATAATATCCTCTTTACCACCACCTTTTTTATCTCTCATTACAATCTCTCTTGCAACATAGTTCCAGATAGCAAGGTCAGTACTTGGAGAGAAGATTATGTTAATATCACCAATATCACAAGTTCTATGTGTATAGGTTTGAATATTTACGATTTTTACTTTATCAGGATTTGATAATTTTCTATCACTTACACGAGACCAAAGAATTGGGTGCATCTCTGCCATATTTGAACCCCAAGTTACAATAGTATCTGTAATCTCAATATCATCATAACATCCTGATGGCTCATCTATACCAAATGTCTGATAGAAACCAACAACAGCAGAAGCCATACAGTGACGAGCATTAGGGTCAATAGCATTTGAACGGAAACCACCCTTCATCATTTTTTGAGCTGCATACCCTTCCATAACTGTATATTGTCCAGATGCAAATACTGCTACACCTTCAGGTCCACTCTCTTTTAATGCTTTTTTAGCATATTTTTCCATCTCATCAAAAGCTCTTTGCCATGAAACAGGTTTAAATTTACCATGCTTGTCAAACTCACCTTTGTCATTCATACGAAGTAGAGGAGTTTTTAATCTATCTGCACCATACATGATTTTTGCATTAAAATAACCTTTAATACAGTTCAAACCTCTGTTTACTGGAGCAGCAGGGTCACCTTTTACTGCAACTATCTTACCACCCTTTGTTGCCAACATGATACCACATCCAGTACCACAAAATCTACATGCTGCTTTATCCCATCTCCAATCTTTTTGAGCATCATTTGATGCTGCCTCAAGACTAGATGGAACAGCAATTCCTACTGCACTTGCAGCTGACGCTGCTGCTGCACTTTTGAGAAAATCTCTTCTATTTAAAGCCATTCGTTTCTCCTCCTATGAGAGTTTTTGAAAATAATTTAATAACCTAAACAATCTCCAAATTTTAATAGTTTCAGTTATGATGCACATAACCTTAATAAAACAATATCATAAATGATATGCTTACTCGTTGACACAAATCAAGAGTATATTGACATTAATCAATATCTTTAATATCTTTTTGATTATAATACACCTAAATAAAACTATTTAGGATGAATAATATGACATACCCAATTTTTTTTAAAAATACACCCACTATTACTTTACGCGACCCACTATCAAACTTTTTAGGAACATTTGAAGATGGAATTGTAGAGTTTACTTACCTTGATATAGTTAAAAGTGCAGGACATAGCTGTCCTACAGTTTCTGGTGCATATTTAGTAACTATTAAAGCATTAAAACTACTATACCCAAATGAGATACCAACTCGTGGTGCTATAGAGGTATCATTAAAAGGTGATATGAAACAAGGAGTCATAGGAGTTATATCAAATGTTATTACTCAAATCACAGGTGCTACTGAGCTTTCAGGCTTTAAAGGTCTTAATGGTAAGTTTGCTAGAAATAATCTAATGCACTTTAATGCTGATATAGATGGCGAGATTGAATTTAAAAGAGTTGATAATGGTAAAAAAGTGACTCTTAACTATGACCCTAGTTGTGTAAAAGGTAATCCTAAACAACAAGAGTTAATGATGAAACTTATGCAAGGAATTGCTACACCTTTAGAGAGTATTGAATTTGGTAAACTTTGGCAAGAGAGAGTTGAAAATATATTTAAAAGAGCTGATGAGGTAATAACTATCTCAAAATAACTACTCTTATAGCATAGATTTTTAAATCTACTGCTATAAGATTTAGCTATTTGCTTTTACATAATAAATTAATAATAAATAAAGGAATAGTGTGACTATAGATAACAAAGTATTAGAAAATTTAGAAAAACTATCTATGTTAAAAATAGATGAAGATAAAAAAGAAGAACTAGCAAATGAACTGACAGAGATTTTGGCTTTTGTTGAAAATCTCAAAGAGTTAGATACTACAGAACTAGATGCATCATTTTCAACTCTAGCAGGTGGAACACCAATGAGAGAAGATATAGTAGATACTAATCCTGAAATATCAAAAAGTATTTTTGCACATGCATCAAATGTAGAAGATGATTTCTTTATTGTTCCTAAAATTATAGAGTAATTTAATAATTTAATAGTACAATAAGAAAACTACTATTTTAAGGATAATTTCTTATGGCTATTGATATAAAAAAACTACTACAGAGCGTCGTTGCTTATGGAGCATCAGATTTACACCTTGTAAGCAGAAGTGAACCACAAATCAGAATTGATGGAACACTCAAAGCTGTCAACCTACCTATACTTACAGGAGAAGATATAGAAGAGATGACTTATGCTTTGCTAACAGAAAAACAGAAAAAACTTTTTGAAGAGGAGTTAGAACTTGATTTTGCCCTACTCTTACCTGGTGTTGGAAGATTTAGAGCAAACTATTATAGAACTATGGGTGATATTGCTGCAGCATTTAGGATTATTCCTACAACTATCCCCTCACTTGATGATTTGGATGCTCCTGCGATTTATAAACAGTTAGTCAAAAGAGAAAAAGGATTAGTTCTAGTTACAGGCCCTACTGGTTCAGGAAAATCAACTACTCTAGCAGCTATGCTCAATGAGATAAATTTAACAGAACACAAACACATAATTACAGTTGAAGACCCAGTAGAGTTTATTCACCAAAACAAGAAGTGTGTATTTTCACATAGAGAAACAGGAAGTGATACAAAAAGTTTTGCCAAAGCACTAAAATATGCTATGCGTCAAGACCCTGATATAATATTTATTGGGGAGATGAGGGACAAAGAGACAATAGAAGCAGCCCTAACAGCAGCCGAAACAGGTCACTTAGTTTTTGGAACACTACATACCAATTCAGCCCCTGGAACTATTAACCGTATTATTGATGTTTTTACAGGTGATGAACAAGGTCAAATTAGAGCTATGATTTCAACCTCATTAGTAGCTGTCATAGCACAAGTTCTTCTACCAAAAGCAAAAGGTGGACGAGTTGCAGCACCAGAGATTATGATAAGCAATCATGCAATGGCAAATCTAATTAGAGAGGATAAAGTACATCAATTATACTCACAAATGCAATTAGGACAAGGTGAAACTGGAATGCAAACACAAACACAAGTACTTGAAAAACTAGTACGAAATGGAATTGTCACTAAAGAGATAGCTATGCAATATGCCAATAAACCCGATGAGTTGAAAACAAAAATTAATTTTAGATAGATAACATAAACTAATATCTATATAACTTAGGATATAATTCGCAAAAATCACTCTAAGGTATAGTAGGTTATGGAATTTGAATTATCTGATATTATAATAGTTGGACTCATACTATTTTTAAGTCTAAAAGGAATAGTTAGTGGCTTTACAAAAGAGCTTTTTAACTTTATTGGGCTTGTTGGGGGAGTTGCATTAGCTTCAAGAGTTAATATAGAAGTAGGAGAATTTCTAAGTCAGAATATATTTCCACTAGATAATGAGCCATCTCTTAAACTAGTAGGATTTGTAGCTACACTTTTGGGTATTTGGTTAGTTTTTACTGTAATATCATCCATGTTTGATGGTGTATCATCAGATGAAATAGGAATTTTGAGTAGAATTCTTGGTTATCTTTTGAGTATAGCTAGATATATTGCTATTTTTGCAATTATTATTGTAGGAGTTGGACAATCTGATTATCTTTCAAAAAAACTCTCTAAGCAATATGGGAAAAGTCAGCTATTTCCTCTACTTAATAATATAGGAACTAGACTTCTCAATAATCAAGATAATAATAAAACTACTACCAATACCAATGATATAAATTTAAGCAATTTTAAAATAGATAATAACAATAGTTATAATATAAAGAAGTAAAATATGTCTGATAAATTAGTCCCATATAAAGAAGTACTTGCAAACTTTAAAAATCTCTTACGAAGCAATAATCTCAAATATACCAAACAGCGAGAGCTTATTTTGGAGATAATATATAATAATGATGGGCATTTTACACCTGAAGATATTTATAATCTTATCAAACAGACTTATCCTACCGTTACACTTGGTATTGCCACAGTTTATAGGACATTGACACTATTAGAAGAGTCTGGTATAGTCAGTTCCATATCATTTGGAGTACAAGGCAAAAAATATGAGTTTGGACTTATAGAACATCATGACCACTTAGTATGTATGGAGTGTGGAGGAATAGAAGAATTTATAGATAAAACTATTGAAAAACGGCAAGAAGAGATTGCCAAAAAATTCAACTTTGAGATGCGTGACCATATTATGAAAATAGTTGGAATTTGTCAAGCGTGTCAAGCTAAAAAACAGAAATAAAAATCACAATATTTACATCTAGGAGAAGCCTTGATATTTGAAAATCAATATATTCAAGAGAGAATTAAAAAAGCAAAAATATTAAAAGAGATGGGGATTAATCCTTATCAAAATCAGTTAACCAAAGGAACACCATCTTCACAATTTTTAGATGAGTGTGCTTTTATTCATAATATAGAGACTGATGATATGAAAAAAGATGAGAGTAAAATATATACTCTTACAGGTCGTCTTAAATTTATGAGAATTATGGGGAAAGCCTCATTTGCTAAGATAGAAGATGGTGATGGATTGGTACAAATATACTTTAATCGTGATGATTTACCAGAAGGATATTATAACAATGTAGTCAAAAAACTTTTTGAAGTTGGGGATATTATTCAAGCAAAAGGTTATCCATTTGTAACAGGAACAGGTGAGCTTACTCTACACTGTCTGGAGGTAAATTTAGTTACAAAAGCTATATCTCCACTACCTGAAAAGTTTCATGGAATTCAAGATACCGAAATAAAATATCGTCAAAGATATTTGGATATGATTATGAATAGTGAGGTCAAAAAGAGATTTACACTTCGTTCCAAAATTGTATCATCTATTAGAAGATTTTTTGAAGATAAAGGCTTTTTGGAAGTTGAGACACCAATGTTACACCCAATTCCAGGTGGGGCAAATGCCAAACCATTTATCACCCAACACAATGCATTAGGTGTCGATAGATATTTACGAATTGCACCTGAACTTTATCTCAAAAGATTAATTGTAGGTGGTATGGATGCTGTATTTGAAATCAATAGAAACTTCAGAAATGAAGGAATTGATGCTACTCATAATCCTGAATTTACCTCTATTGAGTTCTATTGGGCTTATAAAACATATATAGAACTTATGGAGATAACAGAAGAGCTATTTGATTATCTATTTGATAATTTAAAATTAAACAGAAAACTACCTTATGGAGAATTGGAGATTGATTTTAGTACCCCTTTTGCCAAAATATCTTGGATTGACTCTATAGTTGAGATTGGTGGAGTACCAAGAGATATTGCAACTAATAGAGAAAAATCAATAGCATATCTAAAAGAAAAAAATCTAAAAATAGATGAAAATTGGAGTTTAGGATATGTTCAAGCTGAACTATTTGATGAATTTGTAGAGTCTAAACTAATTAACCCAACATTTATTACAGATTATCCTGTTGACATATCACCACTAGCTAGAAGAAATGATGAAAATCCTGAAATTACAGAGAGATTTGAGTTTTTTGTAGCAGGTAAAGAGTTAGCTAATGGATTTAGTGAACTAAATGACCCAATAGACCAATATAAGAGATTTAAAGCTCAGGTAGAGGCTAAAGAGGTAACAGGTGATGATGAAACAATGCATATGGATACTGATTTTGTTCGAGCATTAAGCTATGGCATGACTCCAACAGCAGGAGAAGGTATTGGTATTGATAGATTAATTATGATGCTTACAAATCAACATACTATTCGTGATGTATTACTATTTCCTGCTATGAGACCCCAAGCCCCTATTGCAGAAGCTCCTAAAGTCGATGCAACAAAACAGTGTAAAAAGTGTGGACATAATGTAATTGAAGAGCTAAAACCTGCCAAAAAAGGTAAAGGTTTATTTTGTATAGATGTAGGTGCTTGTAAAAAACGAGTATCAGAGAGAACTTTAAACAAAAAAGATAAAGGATAAAATTTGAGTTATTCGATGGAAACATTTGACCCAGAGATTTTTGAGGCTATAAACCAAGAGTTAGAGAGACAAACTAACCATTTAGAGATGATTGCTAGTGAGAATTTTACTATTCCTGCTGTTATGGAAGCTATGGGTTCAATACTAACTAATAAATATGCAGAGGGTTACCCTTACAAAAGATATTATGGTGGATGTGAAAATGCTGATACTGTAGAGCAATTAGCCATTGATAGAGCATGTAAACTATTTAACTGTAACTATGCAAATGTACAACCACATTCAGGTAGCCAAGCTAATGGTGCTGTTTATGCTGCGTTACTTAAACCTTATGATAAAATCTTGGGTATGGATTTGAGTCATGGTGGACACCTAACTCATGGTAGTAAACCTAGTTTTTCAGGAAAAAACTATCAAAGTTTTACTTATGGTGTTGAACTTGATGGTTATATCAATTATGATAGAGTTTTAGATATTGCAAAAATTGTACAACCTAAGATAATTGTATGTGGTGCGTCTGCTTATGCTAGAGAGATTGATTTTAAACGATTTAGAGAGATAGCTGATGAGGTGGGTGCATTACTGTTTGCTGATATTGCACATATTGCAGGTCTAGTTTGTGCAAATGAACACCCTAGCCCATTCCCTTATGCTGATGTGGTTACAACTACTACTCATAAAACTTTGGCAGGACCTAGAGGTGGTATGATAATGTGTAATGATGAGGCTATTGCCAAAAAACTAAACTCTGCTATTTTTCCAGGTATTCAAGGTGGACCACTAGTACATATAATTGCAGCTAAAGCTATTGGATTTAAATACAATCTAAGTGATGAGTGGAAAGTTTATGCTAAACAGGTCAAAGCAAATACAAAAGTATTAGCAGATGTACTTATTAAAAGAGGATATAATCTAGTCAGTAATGGAACAGATAACCACCTAGTATTGGTATCATTCTTAGATAAAAACTTCTCTGGAAAAGATGCTGATAATGCATTGGGTAATGCAGGTATTACGGTTAATAAAAATACTGTCCCAGGGGAGACTAGAAGTCCATTTGTAACTTCAGGTATTCGTATTGGAACAGCAGCACTAACTAGTAGAGGAATGAAAGAAGCCGAGCTAGAGATAATCTCAAATAAAATAGCTGATGTTCTTGATAATATCGAAGATAATGAACTACATGCAAAAATCAAAGATGAAATGAAAGAGTTAGCTTCTAACTTTGTTATATATGATAAGGCTATCTACTAGCTTTGAAAATAGAAATTTTTGATTTAGAATTCGATACAGAATTCTATTATATTCAAAGAGATTCGATTGTTGATAAAATCAAATTCAATAATCGAACTTTTTATAGTAAATTTGAAAAAATAGATACCCCACCTACACCACTATTAATTGAACAACATCTCCATAGAGAGTTTACTATAGCTTTACCACTTATTACCAATAATCATACTAATTATATAGTTTTGGAATATGAAAAAGAGGAGAGTAACCATTTTTATTATCTGCTTAAATATCTTCTAAAATCACTATATATTACACAGTTTTATACTTATGAAAGTAGTATAGAAAAAGTTGTTCAATTATTTATACCTATAAGAGATATTACACTACAAGAAGCCTATAAAAAAGTTGAAAATATACAACAACTATTAGAAATTAAGTCATTTAAAAGATGCAAAATCTTTCCAAACAAAAATTTACCTAAAAATTATAATAAAATAACACTTCCCATAAAAAAAATGTGATTTTACGGTATCAAATAACCTTTTTTGTGTTATACTCCGTTTAAAAAAATGGAGACATATCAAATGGAAAGTAAAAATTTAAATGACATTGTCATTGAAGATGCAGACAACAATAAAAAGGCTCAGTTAAAAAATATTTTAACCTTATTAGCACTTCTATTTATCATCTTGGTTATATCTATAGTAATTACTAAACTTATCTTGGGTAGCGATAATGATAATAATAATACAACAACTCTAAGCAGTGAAACAACAACACAGAGTACAGGAAGTGATTTAACTTCAGCTGCTACAGTAGCTACTGGTATAGCAGCAGGTGCAGCCGTGGCAGCTATAGCTAATAATAATCCAAGTACTACAAGTAGTGTATTACCAGATAGAAATAGTAGCTCAAGCAAAAAAATACCTCTAAGAGACCATCAACCTAAAAAACATACTACCAAACATACTACTCAAAGAACACACACTACTCAAAGAACACACACTACTACAAAAAATATAACCAAACATGTAGTAAAACATAGAAATGAGTATAAACCAACTACAAAGAAAAAAGTTGTACATAAAACACCAGTTAAAACAACACCAGTTAAAACAACAACTAAAGGATACTATATTAAAGTGGGGACATTCAAAGACCCAAGTACTGCTATCAAACAAGTAAAAGCAAACCACTTAAAATACAAAACTGTAGATACAAAAAATGGAATGGCGACAAGAGTATTAGTAGGACCTTACTATAGTCAAAAAGATGCTCAAAAAGATATGGCAAAAGTTAGAGCTAATATTGCAAAAGATGCATTTATTACAAAAATGCCATAGTTAGATGATTAAACAAATTCTCTTTGACCAACTAACACCAGTTGCAATGTATGGAAAAGTAAAAGAGCTTTTCCAAGATGAGATTACCATGCTCTTTGAGAGTGTGGTAAATAGTAGTGATGGTAATTTCTCATTTATTACAATAGGTAGTATTGAGAGAGTTGCTTATAAAAACAGTCAAACCTATTATACAAATAATATAAATGAAACAAAAAAGATTGATACTGACCCTTTTAGTTTTTTGCAAAACTATTATCAGCAATTAGACCAAGAGAAGTATAAAAAACTAGCATTAGAAGCTGGATTTGCTTTTGTAGATGGATTTATAGGATTTATAGGTTATGATATGGTAAAGGTTTTTGAACCAGTTCTAAAACCATATATGAATAGTCTAAATGACCCACTAGATACACCCGATTTAGATTTAGTTAGACCTGCTATTATTTTAGCCTTTTCTCACAAAAAGGCTACACTTACCATCATACAAAATGATGAAAGATATAGTAAACAAGTGGCTAATATAGAGGATTTATTATATAGTAGTGCTACACCTCAACCACTTCTACCTGCTATATTAGAGGGAGAGGGTGAATTCTCTATAGAAGAAGAGAGATTTAAACAACTAGTTATAGACTCCAAAGAGATGATAAGAAGTGGTGATATTTTCCAAATCCTATTATCTAATAGATATACACAAAAAGGGATAATTGACCCTCTAAGTTTCTATAGACTATTGCGTTCTAAAAACCCATCACCTTATCTATTTCTACTAGATTTCAAAGATTTTTCTATATGTGGTTCTTCTCCAGAGGTTATGGTAAGACTTAGTGATAACGAAATACTACTTCGACCTATAGCAGGGACTAGAAAAAGAGGCAAAACACATGCTAGAGACAAAGAGTTAGAGGTAGAGATGCTAAATGACCCAAAAGAGTGTGCAGAACATCTTATGCTAATAGATTTGGGTAGAAATGATGTAGGACGAGTTGCCAAAACAGGAACTGTAGAGGTAACTGATATGATGAGAGTAGAGAGATACTCACATGTAATGCATATGGTTAGTGATGTAGAGGCTGTTATAGCTGATGGCAAAGATGCTTTTGACCTATTTCGTGCAACTTTTACAGCAGGAACTATGACAGGAGCCCCAAAAATTCGAGCTATGGAGCTAATAGCAGAGTATGAAAAGTTAAAAAGAGGTTTCTATTCTGGAGCAGTTGGATATTTTGCATTTAATGGAGAGATGGATAGCTCTATTGCTATACGAACTTCACTTATTAAACCTAACTCTATTACACTTCAAGCAGGTGCTGGTATTGTAGCTGATTCTGTGCCTGAATTAGAGTATATTGAAGTCAAAAATAAGCTTAGGGCTTTGTTAGCTACCATTAAAGATATGGAAAAACTATAATGCAACTATTCTCAATTTTTGGAAACCCAGTATCTCACTCCAAATCCCCACTAATGCACAACCTCTCATTTAAAGAGTTAAACTATAAAGCTTGTTATACTAGATATAGATTAGAAGAGGGAGAGAAGTTAAAGAGTAAATTTTTAGAGCTAGGAGTTAAAGGAGCAAATATTACTGTTCCACATAAGGAATATGCCTTTAATGCGTGTGATGAGTTAGATGAGTTTGCTCAAAAGGTGGGTGCTGTAAACACCATCATAAAAAAAGGGAACAAACTATACGGCTACAATACCGATGCTCCAGGTTTTCTAAAAGCTATTCAAGAGTTCAAAAATGCAAAAAAAGTTCTATTTTTAGGAGCAGGAGGAACAGCACAATCTACATCAGTAGTACTTAAAGATGCAGGATATGATGTCACTATATTAAATAGAAGTGCCAAAAGATTAGAACAATTCAAAGCAAAAGGGTTTCAAACCTATACATTTGAAGATTTTAAAGCAGAGAAATTTGATTTGGTAGTAAATATGACATCAGCAGGATTAGAAGATAACTCATTGCCCTGCCCTATAGAGATATTACAACTTGTAGTACCCACAGCCCAAGCTTGTATAGATGTAATCTATGGCAAAGAGACACCATTTTTGAAATTTGCCAAAAAGCATAACAAACCAACCAAAGATGGTAGTGATATGTTACTATACCAAGGAGTTATTGCTTTTGAGTATTTTACCAATCATAAATTTTCATTTGAAGAGATAGAGCAAGTGATGAAAAAAGCATTTGAACTATAAGTAGATTTATTGACCTATTTTTGAGAATTATATCTAACTGTTTTATACCCTGCTCTTAGTAGTTTCATCAATCCACCTTTGAGATTAATAACATGATAATCAAGTTTTTTTCCTAAAAAATTAGATACCATACCTGTTCTACTTCCTGTACGACAAATTAGAGCAAACTTCTCATCTTTGTTAACTATCTTATTCAATGATTTTAAAAAACCATCAATATCATAATTTCCTTTTTCATTAAAAAAAGTCAAAGGATAAGAACCTTTTACAATCCCTGTCTCTTTCCATTCACCTTTAGTTCGTATATCTATAATCTTCAACTTTGCACTATTAACGAATTCTGGAGTTACAATTACATTTGTTATCTCTGCAAATAGAGATGAACCTAGTAATAGTAATCCTAATATTATTTTTTTCATTTAAAATATCCTTATTATTTTATATTAATTCTATCTAAAAAGATAATATCAAATAATTGTGGATATTTTGTTTAATAATTGAAAATATTAATGTAAAAAGTGTCTAACTGTAGTAAAATAGAGAGATATTCCATGTTCATTAGCAGCCTCTATTACCTCATCATCTCTGATACTTCCACCAGGTTCTATAATAGCACTGACACCTGCCTCGGCCGCGGCATCTATACTATCTCTAAATGGGAAAAATGCCTCACTAGCCATTGATGCACCACTTACATCTAATCCCATCTCTTTTGCTTTTTTTAATGCACACTGTGCAGCATCTACTCTACTAGTCATTCCCATACCAACGGCAACCATTGCACTATTTTTTACATAAACTACACAATTTGATTTAGTAAGTCCTGCTATTTTCCATGCAATCTCTAAATCTTTTTTCTCTTGGGATGAAGCTGTTAATTTAGATTTTTTATGAGCATTAAGTACCTCATTATCACAAATACAATCAGAGTTTTGATATACAAATCCACCATCTATATGCTTAAAATCATGACTATCTTTTGCCATAACTAACTTAGAATTACCTTGTGCAAAAAGTTTAATTCTTTTTTTCTTAGAAAATACATCTACTGCTTCAGCTTCAAAATCTCCTGCAATAATTACCTCTAAGAAAATCTCATTCATCTTCTCTGCTAACTCTTTGGTTACAATACCATTAATAGCTACAACACCACCAAATGCAGATATACTATCACATTTCAAAGCCTCTATATAAGAGTCTAATAGAGTATCTCTAATAGCAAATCCACATGGATTACCATGCTTGACTATACATACAGCATTTTCATCGCCAAAACTAGATGCAATTTTCAAAGCTCCATTAATATCTGTTAGGTTATTGAAACTAGCTTCACCTTTAAGTTGTTTGAAATTATTACTAAAATGATTATTAAACTCGTACAATGCACCATCTTGATGAGGATTTTCACCATATCTCGTTTGAAATACTTTTTTACCTGTAATAAACTGATAATCTCCAAAACCACTATTAAATCTCTTGTTCATATAGTTTGCTATCATAGCATCATAACTAGCAGTATGCTCAAATGCTTTTATCATTAGATTTCGTCTAAACTCTAAGCTGTCAGTTTGATTTTCTAGTGCTTCTAATACCACACTATAATCATTAACATCTGTAACGATAAGTACATCATTAAAATTTTTGGATGCACTTCGCACCATAGTAGGTCCACCAATATCTATATTTTCGATAATTTCATCAAAATCATCTGTTCTATCTATAGTCTCTTTGAAAGGATATAAGTTTACACATACCAAATCTATACCCTCAACGCCAAGCTCTTTGGCTTGTGCTATATGAGCCTCATCTGCTCTTTTGTGCAAAATTCCACCATGAACAAAAGGATTTAAAGTCTTGACTCGTCCTTCAAAACACTCTGGAAATTTAGTTACCTCATCAATCTCAATAACCTTTACACCTGCCTCATTTAGCTTTTTGTAAGTTCCACCTGTTGAGATAATATCCCAACCCAATTTTTCTAATCCTTGTGCAAACTCTACAATTTGATTTTTGTCACTTACGCTTAGTAATGCTCTCATATATTAACCTTGAAATAAATTTTGGAATTATAGCAAAAATTAGTTATGAACAATAACCTCATGAGCATGAGTTGCTCGTTTATTAAGGGGTGGAAGTTCCATATAATTAAAAGTATAGAGATTTTCTAAATAGTGGTAAGGATTATTAGGTGCATAAAACTCTAAACCTTCAAATTCTATCTTTTGGAGTGGAAATACTTTATTATAATCAAACCAAGCAGATATATCAGGCATCTCTCCACCATATATTACTTTTTCACCATTTTCTAAGTGCATTAGTTTTAGTGCTTCTTCTAATTTATGTCGTATATTAGGCTTATCTATACCATTTGGAGTATGCAAACCTATGGCAGATGTTGAACGAATTAGTTTAAATATATTATCATAAAACTCTTTGTAAAAACTACCATTTGGTATAGTAAGCATAGGAAATATATCTATAAATACCCCTTGATGATACTCTATATCTCTATCTTTTTCATGGAACTCAACTATTTTTGCTCTATTTGAACGAAGTTTTATATAATCAAATGGGAATTTATTATCTGTTTGAGTACTCTGAAGAAATATATCAGTAGATAACTCATCTTGAGCTATAGATATAAATTTATTATAATCTTCTATTGGCATAGATATATCAATATCATCATCCCAAGGGATAAACCCTTGATGACGAATAGCACCCAAAAGAGTACCACTATCTAGCCAATATTTTAAATTATATTTTTGACATATTTTATCAAACTCAACCAACATATCTAGCATAATTAGCTGGGCTTTTCTTAGAGTTTTTGGGTCTATATTGGACACTATTTTCTCTCTATTTTATAATAATCATAAAGTGCATCTATCAATACATCTACATATGCTCTAGTCATCTCACCCATATGTGAAACTCTAAATATAAGCTCTCTCTCTGCCCCACCATTTGGACATACCATAACTTTATATTCATCTTCTAAAGCATTTACAATATCCATAGCATTTTTGCCATCAGTTGGGGTAAGTGTAGTCATAGCATTTGGCATATATGGGGTATAAAACTTTAGGGGTAAATCTTGGACAGTAGCTCTAAAATACTCTGCTATATCTCTAGCCCTAGTGATACTCTGCCCTACTCCACCTCTTCTATCTATTTGAGCAAGTCTAGCTTCAAGTTGCAACATAATAGTTACAGCAGGAGTATATGGGGTCTGACCCCGTTGTCCATTTCTTAGATAATCTTTGAAATTAAAGTATATATTTTTTATATCTTGAACCCTATTGATTGCAGATGGAGATAATATTACCATTGTAAGCCCAGGAGGTAGTGCTAAACCTTTTTGACTACTAGCTATGATTACATCTATATTTTGAGCAGACATATCTATTGGGTCAGTGACAAGCATACTAATTGCATCTACTATAAAAAATAGACTGTTCTTTTTGGCATAAGCACCCATTGCATCAAGGTCATATAGATGCCCTACACTTGTCTCATGAGCATTTACAATTAGTGTTGAATAATCCCCTTTTGGAGCTAACTCTTCTATATTATATAGATTTGTATCTTTTACTTTAAAATTGGTATGAGGTATATCATGAGTAGCACAAATATCAACAAATCTACCACCAAATCCACCACCATTAACTACCAAAGCATTATCATTTTTGGTTAACAAGTTTATAATAGATGCTTCCATACCTGCTGTTCCTGATGCTGTCAAAAATATGACTCTACTACCCTCTGGGGCATTTACCATTTTCAGCAGACCTTTTTCACAATTAAATGTTACTTCTGAAAATTTATCATTTCTAAAATATGGTGTCTGTTTTGCTCCAACTGCTAAAATCTCATCAGACATTTTAACAGGTCCTGGGGTAAAGATGTAATAATCTTCATATATCATAAACTATTTCTCCGTTTTTTTCGTTTTTTTACTATTTTCTTTGAACTCATTGTAATCTAATACAACTCTACTAATAGAGACCATATCAGCAGGGGTTAACATTTTTGAAGTTCTATTTCCTCTTTGAATAAGTGATGCAAACTCTGCAATCATATATCTAAGCCCACAACCCTCAAACTCATAACTAAATTTATAACTTTTATGAGTATCTTCAAATCTAAAATAAAACTCTTTGGTCAACCACCAAGGTGCAGGGATATATACATATCCTTTTGTTCCTGATATTACTGCATCACCTTCAGATTTAGTTCCTGTTGCTACTCGTGCTATACCTATAGTATTATTTTTATGAGTAGTAACTATAAGATTACTAATATCATACCCATTCTCTTTTTGGTCAAAAAAGCTTATACTCTTTTTCTTGCCTAATACTTTATGAATAAGCAAAGATGGATACCCTGATAATATATTAGTTGCTCCTTGTTCCATAAAACTATCAGGATATTTCTTCTCTTTATATAGTGATGTCCTAGTAGCTCGAACCTCTTTTATATCCCCTATATCACCCTTATTAAGCTCTTTTAATAATTGATTAAAAGCAGGTAAAAAAGCTGTCTTTAGAGCTGATAATAGTAAAACCTTATTCTCTTTGGCAAGTGATAACAGCTCTTTTAACTCCTTTTTATCTAATGCAATAGGGTTTTCACATAAAACATGTTTACCTGCTTCTAATGCCTTTTTGATAAAGATATAATGCTTTTTGAGTGCAGTATCAATATAAACAGCTTGAATAGAAGTATCTAAAAAATCATCATAATTATCATGCCCAAATTTAATAATAGAACTCTCTTTGGTAAATTTTTTAACTGCCAAGAAATCTTCTGCATAAATTCTATTAATTTTGATATTTGAGACAAATTGAGCCTCATCAATAAATGATTGTGTATCTCTCCCTAATCCTACAATCCCCATTTTTATTAAATCAAAATTTTCTCTTCTAAGTTTAGTACTAGATATTCCCTCTGTTCTTGGCAAGTATTCCACATGTGTAAACTCATTTAAATAATCAAATGAACCTACCCAATCATCCCCTATAGCAAAGATATCAACATCATATTTGACCATATCTTTAGCTTTTTGTTTTTTGTGTTTTTCTACTATAACTTTATCTACAAAGTCTAACTCTTTAACTGCTTTTACTCTTTTTTTGGTACTCTCTACAACATTCAATTTCCCTCTTGAACGGTCATAATTTTCATCAGTTACACCTACGATAAGATAATCGCCAAGTGCTTTGGCTCGTTTGAGCAAATTCATATGCCCCTCATGAAGCATATCATAGGTTCCATAGGTAATTATTGTTTTTTTATTCTTCATATCTTTATAATAGCAATTTTTATAACTATATTTATCATTACTTATAGCTTAAAAAATAATTATAAATCTATTGATACTATCAGTAACAAATAAAATATAATTAAAATCTATTTATTACTACTATTAGTGTAAAATTTCATTAAATTCAACACAATAGTAGGTAACTAATGCAAAAAGCAGAACTATTAGCACCAGCAGGGAACTTGGAGAAACTAAAAATTGCACTCTCTTATGGAGCAGATGCAGTTTATGGGGGTACTAGTACATTTTCACTTAGAATTCGTTCAGGAAAAGAGTTTGATATAGACTCATATGCCAAGGGTATAGAGTATGCTCATGCTAGAGGTAAAAAGGTTTATACCACTATCAATAGTTTTCCATTTAATGCACAACTCAAACTTTATGAAAATCATATTGCTAAAATGGCAGAACTCAAACCTGACGCTCTTATAGTATCAAGCCCTGGGGTGGTTCAGATGGCTAGAAAGATTGCCCCTCAAATTCCTATTCACTTATCAACACAAGCCAATGTTATGAATGTATTGGATGCACAGGTATATTATGATATGGGTGTAGAGAGAATTATAGTAGCTCGTGAGATTTCACTCAAAGATTGTGAAGCGATAAAAAAAGTTATCCCTGATTTGGAGCTAGAGATTTTTGTACATGGTTCAATGTGTTTTGCATATAGTGGTAGATGTCTAGTTTCGGCTTTACAAACAGGACGAGTTCCAAACCGTGGAAGTTGTGCTAATGATTGTCGTTTCCCTTATGAGATATATGCTCACTCTCCAGAGTCCAATACCACATTTCGACTTGATGAAGAGGAGGGAATTGGTACATATATTATGAATGCCAAAGATATGAATATGGCTTCTCATGTGGATGAAATTTTAGCCTCTGGTGTAATCGATTCTCTCAAAATTGAAGGGCGAACCAAATCACCATATTATGCAGGAGTAGTTACCAAAGCTTATAGAGATGCAATTGATGATTTTTATGCAGGAAAATTTGATGAAGCTATTTATCAAAAAGAGTTACATACTACACAAAATAGAGGATTTTCTGATGCATATCTAGTCTCTAAACCATTTGAGAGAAATAATACCCAATCACATAATTTTACTATCCAAGATGGTACACATCAAGTAGCAGGTCTAGTTAATGAAGATGGTCTAACATGGAAATGTAAAGACAAAACATGTATAGGTGATAGTGTAGAGATAGTATTACCAGTTGGAGTAACTATTGAGCCAATGGAAAATGATAAGTGTCGTATAGAAAAGATTGATAATAGATTTTATATTTTATTTAAAAAGATAATCTCAACCAAAGGCAAAGAGTTTGAGTGTATTCATAGTGGAGACCTAAATAATATAATCTTACCAGTTAAACTACCTAGTTATACTATTTTGAGAAGAGGAATTGCAGAAGCCAAAGAAAAAAAGGTTAAATAACATTTGGCTCTTGAAGTTAGTATCAATAATTAATAATAATGGTAAAAGTCTTAGATAATCTCAAAAGAAAATTTAATATTGATAAAGAGAGCAAAGATGGACTATTGGTGGGTTGGTCTCTTTTTTTGTTTTGTTGATTGGGTGGGGGATTTTAAATTTTTTATTATTCATTCTTTACTCAATTAAGCCAAAAAGAGTATAATCAAATCAAAAAAAGAGTAAAAGATGAAAAAGCTACCCATAGGTTTAAGTGATTTTAAAGAGCTAATTCAAGAAAAATATTATTATATAGACAAAAGCAATTTCATTACTGAAGTTATAGACAATAGTGCCAAAATTGTTCTTCTTCCAAGACCAAGAAGATTTGGCAAAACTCTTAACCTCACTATGACAAAATATTTCTTTGATGTGGATGAGGATAACAGAGAGCTTTTTAGCCATCTAAATATCTCAAAAAACCAAGAGGCTATGGCTCATTGTGGCAAATATCCGATTATCTATATCACATTCAAAGATGTTAAAGAGAGTAGTTTTGAGAAAAGTATCAATAAAATATACTCTTTGATTAGACAAGAGTTTGGAAAATACAAAGAAGAGATTTTAAAAATTATTGATACTATAAATGATGAAGATAAGCGAAACTATTATGAGATAGTCCAAGCAGAAGCTAAATCAGAACAATATACAAACAGCTTTAAACTTCTCTCAAAACTTCTGACTATTATCTATAACCAAAAGTGTATTATATTAATAGATGAGTACGACACCCCCATTCAAACAGGGTTTTTACAAGGGTACTACGAAGAGATTAAAGAGTTTTTCAAAACTTTTATAGGAGCAGTTTTAAAAGATAATGATGTTAATGTCTATAAAGCAGTTCTTACAGGAATTTTACGAATATCCAAAGAGTCTATTTTTAGTGATTTGAATAATATTAAAGTCTATACACTGCTTGATAGTGAGTTTAGTGATAAGTTTGGATTTACAACAAATGAGGTCAAAAAACTATTAGCAGATTACACTTTAATAGAAAAATTTGAAGAGGTGGAGAGATGGTATGATGGCTATTGTATTGGAGGCACAACTATTTTTAACCCTTGGTCTCTACTAAATTTTACAGATAGTAGAAAATTTGATGTCTATTGGGCAAACACCTCTTCAAATGGGATTATACGAACTCTAGTAGAGAACTCCGAAGATTTTAGAAGTGATTTAAAACAACTTTTAAATGGTGAGAGTTTAGAGAGAGTAGTCAATCCAAATATAACTTTTAAAGATAGAGATTTTAATTTCAAAGAGGAGATGTTATACTCATTTCTATTTTTTAGTGGCTATCTAAAATATACGACTAAAGAGTTTGTAGAGGGTGAGCATATATGTCAACTCTCCATTGTCAACCAAGAGTGTCACTATATTTTCAAAAAAATAATATCTAATTGGATTACAGATAGTTTTTCAAATAGAAAACTAAGGATTTTACTTAAATCACTAATAGAGGGAGATTTAGACATCTTCGAAGAGTTATTTAGTGAGTTTATTAGAGATACAATGTCATTTTATGATACAGCCAAGAGTATAGAGTCTGTATATCACGCTTTTTTCTTGGGGCTTCTTGTTAATTTGGGTGATTATGAAGTTATATCTAATGAGGAGTCAGGATATGGCAGAGTTGATATTATGATTTTGCATAAAAAGGATAAAAAGAGACTAGCGTTAGTAATCGAGCTAAAAAAGATAAGGATGAAAGAGACAAAAGATAGTGCATTAGAGAGTGCTATTAAACAGATAGGAGATATGGAGTATATTGCTAAGGTTCAAAAGAGAGGGTATAATAATATTTTGAGTTTTGGGGTTGTATTTGATGGTAAGAGGGTTTGGGTGAAGGAAGCCTAATTTTTTTATTGCTTATTTTATAGGGTTAGAATTATATTTTGGGGTATATTATGAAGAGATATAGCTAATATTCCACAAAAAATAGATATAGTGTCAAAAAAAATAAAAGAGACAATTATGAATAAAACACTATTACTATTAATGGCTACAGCAATATTAAATGCATCATCAGTACAAGAGTCTATAAATATTATAGATAAACCTATAATATTTGGAGAAGAACGAATTGATATGACCAAAGAGTATATCCAAAAACATTATGGATTTCTTGTAAATGATATAGAGATAACACCTCAAATTATAGTATTACATTGGACTGCTGATATGAGTTTTGATAAATCATTCAATAGACTCAAACCTCAAAAGTTATTTTCTGATAGAAAAGATATAGCAAAAGCTAGTGCATTAAATGTATCGGCACACTTTTTAGTAGCTAGAGATGGTACTATATATAGACTTATGCCAGAGACTTGGATGGCTAGACATGTTATTGGATTGAATTACTCATCTATTGGAGTAGAAAATGTAGGTGGTAGTGGGAATAAAAAAGAGGATTTGACTCCTGCTCAATTGAAATCTAATATTAAACTAGTTAGATATTTAAAAGAGAAATATCCAACTATTACTCATCTTATAGGTCATTATGAGTATAGAGAGTTAGAAGGAACAGAGTTGTGGCTAGAACAGGATAAAGGGTATAGAACCCAAAAAAATGACCCTGGGAAAAAGTTTATGAAAGCTGTTCGCCAAAAGGTAAAAGATTTAAATCTTACTAAATTATAGAACATATAAATCCACTATATTTATATAAAGAAATGTATATCATTATTTTATGTTATACATTAACTTAATATTTTGTAAAGAGTGTTTCAAGCATTCGCAATCATATAAAATAGAAGTTTATAAATATCAAATCTATTTAATTTGTTACTAACTCCTGCTATAATGGATATAGTTTATTCTTCGTTCTCACTTTAATAAACTCTTTCTATTATATTCTCAAGCTGGAGCTTTGAGACGATGATTAAAATAATTTTCAATTAAAAGGATAATAATGTCAAAAGGTAAAAAAGTAACTGTTATAGGTACAGGAAATTTTGGTTCTACTGTAGCATTTATATTGGCAATGAATGGTGTATGTCATAATGTTGTATTAAGAGGTAGAAATATTGATGTAGCCAAAGGAAAAGCTCTTGATATGTCACAAGCAGCTAATGCAGCTAGACAACATACTATTGTAAAAGCAGCCAAAGGACCAGAAGATATAGCTGATTCAGATGTAGTTGTTATTACAGCAGGAGCACCAAGAACACCAGGTATGAATAGAGATGATTTATTGATAAAAAATGCAGAGATTGTTAAAGGCTATGCTAGAGAAATAAAAGAGTATTCACCAAATGCCGTTATTGTGGTTGTATCAAATCCACTTGATGTTATGACTTATATAGCTCTAAAAGAGACAGGTTTTCCACGAGAAAGAGTTTTGGGTATGGCTGGAATATTAGATTCAGCTAGAATGGCTCACTTTATTTTCGAAAAATTAGAGTATGGTGCAGGTCAAATCCGTGCTACTGTTATGGGTGGACATGGTGATACTATGGTTCCACTTCCTAAATTTACGACTGTTGCTGGTGTGCCAATAGACGATTTACTTGATTCTGAAGAGATTGGTGAGATTGTTAAAAAAACTAGAAATGGTGGAGCTCAAATTGTAAATTTACTTGGAAATGGTTCAGCATATTATGCCCCAGCAAAATCAACGACCGTCATGGTAGAAGCTATTCTAAAAGATACCAATCAAATTCACTCATGTGCTGTTATGTTAAAAGGTGAATATGGTTACTCTGATATAGTATCAGGTGTTCCTGTTATGATTGGAGCAGGTGGAGCAGAACAGATTATTCAAATGGGTTTAAAACCATTACAGATGAAGAGGTTTGCCCACTCTGTAGCATCAGTTCAAGAGATGGTTGATAAATTAAATGAGATAAAATTCTTTGAGTCATAATATTTATTAATTAAAAACTACTATTTTTATTAGATGATAAATATTATTGATATTTATCATTATACTTAATAATATCTGTTACACTTCTATACAACTACCCAAATTAAACTCAATTTAACCTATCTTTATTTGCAATTATATACCTTTTTTAGATATTTTTGATAATGCTTATAAGCCTATTTTATACTTATAAGTAATCTTAATATATAGGGAGAGGACTTAATGAATAATAGTGATATTATTTCAACAAATGTACTCATTGTTGGAGGTGGTCCAGCTGGACTTGCTACTGCGATTGAACTTGCCAATAGATTGAAAAAAGAAGGCAAAGATAAGAAGATAATGCTTATCGAAAAAGGAAGCTCAATAGGCTCACATATACTCTCAGGTGCTGTAATACGACCAAAAGTATTTAAAAGATTGCTCTCAGTTGCAGAGTTTGATAAGATACCTTTTGATTCTGAAGTATTAACTGATATTACTGCCAAATTAAATGAAGATGGAGGAGAGTTTGAATTACCATTTCATCCACCTTATATGTCAAATGATGGTAACTTTGTCGCATCATTAGGTGAAGTTTGTAGATATTTAGCAAAAATTGCTGAAGAAAAAGGTGTAGAGATATATACAGGCTTTGCTGTTGATAGTATGGTTTATGAAGATGGTAAAGTAGTAGGTGTAAAAACCAAAGATACAGGTGTTGACCACAATGGTATAAAACAAAAAAACTACCAAGAAGGAACAGTAGTTAAAGCTGATATAACAATTCTTGCTGAAGGTACAAGAGGAAGCCTAGCAAAAGAAGTTATTAATAAATATAATTTGGATAAAGATAAAAGCCCACAAATTTACTCTTTGGGTGTCAAAGAGTTATGGAGCGTTCCAGAGGGAAATATTGAACCTGGTGCTGTTTATCATACATTTGGTTATCCACTTAAAGATAAATCAGAGTTTGGTGGTGGATTTATATATGGATTAACTAATAACAGAGTAGGTCTTGGTTTGGTTGTAGGTCTTGATTATCCTAATCCAAAATTTGATGTACATGCTACTATGCAAGTTTGGAAAACACACCCTTTTGTATCTAAATTTTTAGAAGGTGGTAAGATTATTGAGTTTGGGGCAAAAACTTTGCCTGAGGGTGGTTGGCACTCTATACCAAAATATTATGGTGATAACTTTATGATAGTTGGGGATAGTGCTGGTTTCTTAACTACAGCTAGACTCAAAGGTGTTCATTTGGCTGTTCGTTCAGGTATATGTGCAGCAGAAACAGCAGTAAAAGCACTAATTGAAAATGATACCAGTGAAGAGTCATTATCTAAATATGAAGAGTTTGTAAACAAAAGTTCTATTTATAAAGAGTTATATCCTATTCGAAATATGAGAGCTGTTATGCAAGAGGGAATGATAATTGGTGGTTTGAAAATGGGTATCCAATTGGTAACTGGAGGAGCTTGTCTAATGGTACCAAAAGTTGAAGCAGATATGAATACTACTAAAAAGTTATCAGAATACAAAGGTATTAAATTCAAAGATAGATTTGGAGATAAATTAGATTTTGACAAAAAACTTACATTTGATAAAGTAACTGATGTATATTACTCAAAAGCAATGCATGATGAGCATCAGCCAGTTCACCTTGTAGTTAATAATCCAGAAGAGTTCCAAAAAGTAAATATAGAACAGTATGGTTTAGCAGAAGAGGCATTTTGTCCAGCTGAAGTGTATGAGCTTCATATAGACAAAGAGGGGAATAAGTCCCTAAGACTTCATGCTGAAAATTGTGTACATTGTAAAACTTGTGATATTAAATCTCCAAATGGTGGTATAACTTGGACTACGCCTTATGGTGGAGATGGCCCAGAATACAACTATATGTAATTAATAAAAAATAAAAAAATTAAGGAGAAAATATGGCATTAACAATAATTAGTTTAATGAAACAAGTTCCACTCCCATCAGAGATGAGAATGGGTGATGATGGTTTAATGGATAGAACTAAAGCAAAATCTATTATTAATATTGACTGTAGCTATGCATTAGAAGCTGGACTACAGATGAAAAACGAAAATCCTGAAGCAAAACTTATAGTATGTTCAATGGGACCTCCATCATTTGAAGAGTCTCTCAAAAGAGCTTTATCTATGGGGTATGATGAAGCATATCTATTAAGTGATAGACGACTTGGTGGGTCAGATACATTTGCTACAGGTTTGGCAATCTCTACAATGCTTAGACATTTAGGATTTGGTAAAGGATTAAATGAAGATTTTGTTATTGTAGCAGGAAGACAAACAAGTGATGGAGATACAGCTCATGTACCATCTCAAGTTGCTGAAAATCTACATATTCCACAGGCTACTTTTATAGAAACTGCTAATTTGATAGATGGACATATTGAAGCTAAAAGAATTATAGAGGGTGGGTATCAGATGATGAAACTACCTCTTCCTTGTACTTTATCTTTTACTCCAACAGGAATTGACCCTAGACGACCAGCTCTAAGTGGTGCAGTTAGAGCTAGAAAAAGTAAAATAACAATGTTTAATATTGATGATATTAATCTAAGTGATGAAAATATTGGTCTAAGTGGAAGCCCTACTATTGTAGCCAAAGTTGCTAATATTAAAAGTGAAAGAGCTCCTGCAAAAATGGCAGAAGGTCAAAATGAGAATGAGCTTGTTGAGTCACTAATTAATAATATCAAGTCTGGTAAAAATACTATAGAGGTCAAAGAGGCAAAAGCTAAAAAAGCAAGAAAGAGACCAGAAGGATTTGAAGAGGTTGATTTTAGAAATGGTGCAAGTGGAATTTTAACTTGGGCAGAGGTAGTCAAAGGTGAGATTTCACGACCATCACTAGAGCTACTAACTCCTGCTAGACATTTAGCAGAACAGTTAGGTAATGATACTAAGGTTATGACTCTACTTATTGGTAAAAATATTGAAAAACTAGCCAAAGAGTTAATTGCTCATGGTAGTGATGAGGTTATTATTGTAGATGATGAGAGACTAGAAGAGTATAGAATTTTACCATTTGCCACTATATTTGAACAAGTTATCAAAGAAAAAAATCCAGAAATTGCACTTTTTGCAGCTACTACAGCAGGTAGAGAGTTAGCTCCTAGAATTGGAGTTAAGGTAAAAGGTGGAGTTACAGCAGACTGTACTGCATTAGAGATTGGTGAACATATAAATAGAAAAGAGAAAAAAATCTTTGCTCCAATATTAGAGTCACGAAGACCTACTTATGGTGAGTCTAAACTAGCTACTATTTTAGGTTTTGTGTGTCCTCAAATCTCAACAGCAAGAGCTGGAACATTTGAAGTACCAACTCCTGATAATAATAGAGATGGAATAATAACACCATTTACACCACAACTAGAAGCTGATGATTTTGTATCTGAAATTATTCAAACAGTTATTGGTGAGGGTGGATTACAAAATCTATTTAACGCCGATATAATTGTATCAGGTGGTAGAGGGGCTGTTGATGATAATCTAAAATTAGTTCAAGATTTAGCAGAAGCAATCAAAGAACAAGGTATAAATACAGAGTGGGCATGTAGCCGTCCTGTAGTTGATGAAGGTATTACAGAGTATGCTAGACAGATAGGACAAACAGGTAAAACAGTTCGTCCAAAAGTATATATAGCTGTTGGGATAAGTGGAGCTGTTCAACATATTGCAGGAATGAAAGAGTCTGATACTATTATAGCTATAAATCATAATGCAAAAGAGCCAATCTTTGCCAATTCAGATTTTGGAATTGTAGGTGAATATGAAGATATTTTACCTATACTTATAGATAAAGTTAAAAATGGGTTTACATTTGGATTAGAAGTCAAATAAACTATCTTTTGTGGGTTAAAAAACCCACACTATAAAATAAAGGACAAATATGACAGGAAGACGAGTAGCAATAGTAGGAGCAGGAGCAGTAGGGGCAAGTACTGCTTATGCATTAGCATTAAGTGGGACATGTCATGAGATTATACTATATGATATTATGCCAGAAGTTGCTATTGGAAAAGCGATAGATATTGCACAAGCAACAAATTACTCTCCAAGAGGTACAGTAGTCAGAGCAGCTATTAAACCAGAAGATATAAAAGATTGTGATGTAGTTGTTATTACAGCTGGAGTTCCTAGAAAAAAAGAGATGACTAGAGCTGATTTACTTAATATTAATGCAAGTATAGTCAAAGAGGTTTCTCAAAATATCAAAAAATATTCACCAAATGCAGTTATACTATGTGTATCTAATCCTTTGGATGTTATGACATTTGTAGTCCAAAAGGTAACAGGTTGGGATAGACATAGAATTATAGGAATGAGTGGTGCATTAGATGGTTCACGAATGGCTTATCAAATCTATAAAAAAACAGGATTTGCAGCTGCACAGACTAGAGCTATGGTTATAGGTGAACATGGTGAACATATGATACCATATCCTGAGATTACTGATGTAGGTGGAGTACCTCTTACTCAAATATTATCACAAGAGGATATAGAAGATGTAATCCAAAAAACCAAAAATGGTGGTGCAGAGATAGTTTCACATCTAAAGACATCAGCATTTTATGCACCAGGTAGAGCTATCTCAGCTATGATTGAATCACTACTTAGTGATGAAGACAAAGTAATAGCTAGTAGTGCAATTCTTGATGGTGAATATGGGTACAAAGATGTAGCTATAGGTGTACCATGTGTTTTAGGAGCAAGTGGAATTAAAAAGATAATTGAACTTGAGTTAGATGTTGATACTAAAGAGAAATTTGCTATAGCTGTTAAGGCTATAAAAGAGAATATATCTATCCTAAGAGATGGTGGTTTTTTTGATAACTAAAGCTAAGATAAACTTAGCTTATTTAATCATTCCAACCTAATTGCTCTGGTTGGTCTCTGAATTTTTCTGTAATTGGAATTTTGATTTCTGTATTTTTAGGTACAGTATGTCTTCCCCTTAAGATTTTTTTATTTGCTTTTAAAATCAACTTATAATCTTTCGAACTACCATAATATCTTTGTGCTAACTCTTCAACTGTAATATCATAAGTTATACGAGTTGTTGTCCATGATGGTGGTAATATCACTTTGGAACTATCAGCAACTAAAAGATTAGTTGTACTTAATATCATACTAGATACACCCAAACTTAGACCAAATGTTAAAAATCTTTTTATCATTTTATCCCCTTTTTTTATTTAACTAAAAATATATTCTATTATAAAATAACTTAAATGGTTATAAAACTATGACTAAATTATTTATTAATTTAATGTGAGTTAAATAACTTTTCTAAAAAATAATAGATTACAATACTTCACATCTATATATCCATATACCTATACCATCACTTATTTATACTAAATTAATAAATCTAGTTGTAAAATAGTTCACATTATTAAAACAGGAGACTTTATATGAGAGAAATAGAATTTGATGTTGTAGTCAAAGCTGTTAGAGATATTATAGTACATTGTGGAACAGATTTGCCACAAGATACTTATGATGCACTAGAAGAGGCAATGGAAAACGAAGCATCTCCAGTAAGTAAAGAGGTTATACGACAGATATTAGAAAATGCCAATATAGCCAAAAATGAAAAGAGACCACTATGTCAAGATACAGGTTTGGCTGTATTTTTTGTAAATGTTGGAGATGAGGTTAAAATTAAAGGTGGTCTGCTTAGAGATGCTATAAACAAAGGAACAGAGCAAGGTTATACAGAAGCATATTTAAGAGCATCTACTTGTGAACCTTTTAGTAGAGCAAATCTCAAAGATACAGTAGGATATAATCTCCCTGCTATTATCCATTTTGATATTGTAGCAGGTGATAAAATAGATATTGAATACGCTGCAAAAGGTGGTGGGTCTGAAAATGTAAGCCGTGCTAGAGTTTTCCCACCAGCAGCAGGAAAAGATGGAATTATAAATTATGTTAAAGAGGTAATATCAGATGCAGGTGGTAATCCTTGTCCTCCTATTACTGTAGGTGTTGGTATTGGTGGAACATTTGAAAAGGCTTGTATTAGTTCCAAACATGCACTATTTAGAGATATTGGTAGTAAAAATCCTGACCCAGAGATGGATGAGATGGAAAAGCAGATTTTAGAAGAGATTAATAAGCTAGGAATTGGTGCAATGGGTATGGGTGGAACCAAAACAGCTTTAGCTGTTCATATTGAATCAAACCCTTGTCATATTGCTTCATTACCTGTTTCAGTTAATGTTCAATGTCACTCATCAAGACATACTCATATTACTATATAAGGATAAAAGATGGCACAATATACTTTAACAACACCACTAACTAGTGAAGATACAAAAAAACTAAAAGCAGGAGATACTGTTTTATTAAATGGAACACTATTTACAGCAAGAGATGCAGCACATAGCCGACTAGTAAAACTAATTGAAGAGGGCAAAGAGTTACCATTTGATATAGAGGGTTCAGTTATATATTTTGTAGGACCAACTCCTCCAAAACCAGGTGACCCAATTGGAAGTGCAGGTCCTACTACTAGCTATAGAATGGATAGTTTTTCTCCAACTATGCTTAAAAATGGTTCAAAAGGTATGATAGGCAAAGGAAAAAGAGACCAAGCTGTAAAGGATGCTTGTGTAGAGTATGATGGTATCTATTTTGGAGCAACAGGTGGAGCTGGTGCGTTACTTGGCAAAAAGATTACAAGTGCAGAGGTAATTGCATATCCTGAATTAGGACCAGAAGCAGTACGAAAAATTACTGTCAAAGATTTCCCTGTAACAGTAATCAATGATACTTATGGAAATGACCTTTATCAAATGGGTAGAGAGCAATATGAGGTCAAAGATTAGATAGTTATAATTTTTTGAAAAGTGCAATATTATATCACATTGTAATTTTTAATTTAATATTTAGCTTTAAAACTATATATATTTTAATATTTTTTATTGATATAAAAGATGATAAACTTGCATATATTAAAACAAGGAAGTAAAATGAAACTATTACTAGCTCTTATAATTGCAAGTGCAACACTGTTTGCAGGTGGAGATATTAGACCAGACAGAGTTGTTCATCGAAAAGCAGTAGCTCACCAAAAGCCAGTGGTTCACCAACACTGCTACAAACCAAATATCAAAAAATGTCCAGATTGTGAAGATGTAGCAGAACTTTGTCCATATAATGGAGAAGACCTCCCTATTGCAGAAACTTCAGTTTGTCAAGGTCTTATCCGACAACAACAAGCTCAACAAGCAAATCATTAGAAGAGAACTTCTAAAACTGTACATTAGCTAATGAGATATATATAGGATACAGATATGAGTATAGATATTTATAAAAAAGTATCATAATAAATATCATAACAACTGTATATATCCATATCATTTTAGGAGATTTGGCAACCATACCACCTCCTATCATTCCCACAATCAAACCAGCAATATGTGCAGATAAATCAACAGACTCAAAAACAACACCAATTAAAAGATTTAGTAATAAGACAATCCCAAACTCTTTCATAAAAGCTTTGAACTGCTTTTCCATTCGTTTGCGATGAACTATAACCATTCCAGATAATGCACCAAATATACCAAATATAGCTCCACTAGCCCCTATACCTACTGTAGTAGGATGCATATATATAGAAATTAAACCTCCTGCTATCCCTGATATAAAATATATACTAATATATGAGACTCTATTAAACCAAGACTCTGCTACTCGTCCCACAAACCAAAGAGATAACATATTCATAGCAATATGTGTAGTTCCTCCATGTAAAAACATAGCTGTAATCAATCGCCATAACTCCCCATTGAGTATAATATTAGGTCCAAATATAGCCCCCATTGATAATAGATATTCCAAACTCATATCAAAGACATTAACTCCTACTAGAAGAGGAGAGAAAAATATGATTGTATTGATAATAATTAATCCATAAGTAATGGGATATAATTTTAACTGTTTGATTAGATATCCTTTTTTATCTAATCATAGCATAAAGCCCATAAAAATATATGACATAAATATAGTAGCTATCAAAAATAGTAGATAAAAGAGCCATTTTGAAAAAATTGCTCCAATAGACAAAAGTATATAAAAAATCCCATAATACCATGGAAGTAGTATCTCTATAGTTTTGCTAGATAATCTAAAAAGCTCCATAAGCCAATTATCCAAAACTCCACCAATTCCTAGTATATGAAGCCCTATACTCAAAGGATAAAATAGGGTAAATCCCAAAGATAAAAAAGGAGAATATAACTGAAGAGTTGTTACTGTAGGAAATATCAAATGAATAAGTGGTAACATTAAAACAAATATACCAAATGAGATAATAAGTGTCATCCAAATTTTGTTTACATTATTAAATCTTTTTATTAATAAGAATATATAAAAAACACCTGATATAGAAAACCAAAAAGCCAGAGATATAGATAACTTAGGAATTAATAACAAAAGTATCATTATGATAGTTATCAAAAACTCAAAAGATACCAACTCAATACCCATAATAACAACTATCCATCCCACAACCATCATCATATAAGAACGAAGTAGTGACGCAGGAGAGTCCACAAACCAAACATACCATCCCAAAATAAACAAAACTATAAATCCCACATCTATCAAATCAAAACGATAAGGGAAATATCGTTGTTGCACTATACGATATAGTGGTTGAAATAGAAAAAATAGTATCCCTGACAAAATAGCCAAATGAAACCCACTAAGAGCAATTAGATGACTAATTCCAAGCATAGATACCTGTTTTCTAAATTTTTTGGATAATGGTTTTGCTAAGAAAATCGCTTGATAAAATTCAATAATAATGGATTGGGTATGTTGCTCGGCTATATCTTGTAATATTATAGATTTTAGATTATTAGCTTTAGGTGAGATAGAATTTATCTCTGAAGAGATATATGCAGTAGTTAAATAATCAAAAAATCCTATTCGTTTAGATGGAAAAAGTTTAAGACGAACTCTCTTATTTATAAGATTATCTGTTTTATAAGTAGTAGTAAAAAAATTCAAATCAAGTATAGGGCTATATACTCTTAAAATAGTATAAGTTTTACCATCTTTATGCTTTTGATATTGTTGAAGCAAATCTACAGTTGTATAATAAAAAGGTTTGACTATAAATTTATTATAATCTCTATAAATCAAACCCAATCGTATAGAAAATAAAATAAAAAAAAGTATAACCACTACCCAAAACTCTTTGGAGTTGAGAAAAAGCTTCGGTCTCTCTAACATAGTTTTTAGATAGGAGGTAACTCTACATTTGCTTGAGTACTAGTATCAAAATTACCCTCTTCATATATTAGTTGATATGAATTATTTTTAGGAGCATCAATAAATCTTGTAAAACTTTTCTGAAATATCAATTTAACTGTTCCTGTAGGTCCATTTCTATGTTTACCAATAATCAGTTCTGTATCTTCTTCAAGTTTATTTTTGAATTTATTCTCATACTCTTTTCCATTTGCTTTGGCTTTCATCTCTTTCTCTTTTTCTGCCGCTTCTCGATACACATCATCACGATATACAAACATCACTATATCTGCATCTTGCTCTATGGAGCCTGATTCACGCAAATCACTTAACATTGGTCGTTTATTATCTCTGCTTTCTACCCCTCGGTTCAATTGTGATAGAGCTAATATAGGTATCTCTAACTCTCTAGCTAACTGTTTAAGCCCTCGAGAAATCTCTGATATTA
>Ga0256913_10000033_pt1 | contig 56182 bp, 44 predicted proteins | sample Axial_MatmetaG_FD_185970 | JGI IMG/M metagenome (GOLD analysis project Ga0256913, IMG submission 185970) | Deep-sea worm associated microbial mat communities from Axial Seamount, Juan de Fuca Ridge, Pacific Ocean - Axial_Mat | ecosystem: Environmental > Aquatic > Marine > Oceanic > Microbial... | reverse complement strand
CTATTTATTATAACCCTGCCGGTATTTCCGAAATAAAAAACAGCAATATCGCATTAAATACAAGCATGTTTACCTTATCAATCGAAAGCTACAGTAATGCTTTTGGTATTGATGAGGATTTTACCCATTATCGGTTTAATGTGCTACCAAGGTTTTTTTCTTATTTATACCGCTCGAAAAGAATCCCTAAGCTTAGTTGGCAATTCGCTCTATTCAGCCACGACTACAGGAAAGTAAATTTCTATTCTACCGTTACCTGGGAGAGTGATGAATCTCCGGGAATGACAAATTATGATTATCTTGGATCGTTTAACATGGAGGGGACTTTTGATGATTACTGGGGTGGAGCCGGAGCGGCCTATGAGCTCAACAATCATTTCCGTGTTGGTTTTTCAATATTCCTGAGCTATAAATCGATGCTCTACTATAATCGTGCTAATACTGCGTTTTATACTGATAATGAATTAATACCCATTTCAGGATGGAGTAGTTTTGAATGGCTGAATTTATGGGATTTAAGAGCATTGTCTAAAATCGGACTCAGGTACGAGATAGGAGATATGAGTATTGGAATGACGATGACCATGCCATCGATACGATTGTTTGGATATAGTTATACAAAAAGAGAATTGTCACAATATAATATCGTTACTGATGATGGCGAACCGGTTGCTGACTACCTTATGCAGGAATCTACTGAATATATTTATTCACAGGTTAAAGATCCCTTCTCAATTTCTGTGGGGCTCAGGCGGCAACCTGTTGGTAGTAAAAGTGTGTACTATTTCTCTTCAGAGTTTTTTGCACGTATTAAACCATACAGACTTATTGATGCAACAAGGAGTGGTTCTGTTTTAAGTGATCCGGTTTTGGGTTCTGAGTTTTCAGTAGTCTATTATGGAAACCGTCCGGTGATTAATGTAGCTTTAGGTTATATGTTGGAGATGAGAGAGAATTTTGAACTGATGTTTGGATTTAAGTCAGATTTCAATTCTTATTACCTGCCAAATTCATTCGTGGAATCACATTCTGATGCCATGCAGATTGAAAGAATCACATCTGATTTCTTTCATTTCACAGGAGGTGCCAATTTTATTTTCCGAAAAAAACTAAAAATCAATGCCGGTTTGTCGCTTTCTTACGGCAGAAGTACCAAAAACAAACAGTTTATTAATTTTACAGATGTTAAATGGTATATTCCGGGTGTTAATCTGGCACTTCAGGGAGAAAGACAAAATAATATGACTTATTCCTCTGTTAACCTGGGTTTAATCGTTGGGTTCTCTTACGATTTCTAAATTCTATTAGTTGCTGAAACCTCTGTTTTTTGTTACACGGTAAGCAATGAAATAATTGTTTACAATTCGTGTTAAATATTACCTCTCTTTTTACTCAACCCCGAAGATATTTTTTAAGTTTGCCATTCAATTAAAACAGCAAGATATGCATAAAATTGGAATACGACACGAAGATAAATATGTAATGGAACGCAGGGTACCGTTAGTGCCAGAGCATGTTAAACAATTAGTTGAGCAGGGAATTGAAGTCCAGGTTCAGCGTTCGCCTAAAAGAGTGTTTAAGGACGAAGAATTTGAAGCCGTTGGTGCTAAATTAGTAGATCAATTAACAGAACCCGATTTGATACTGGGTGTAAAAGAGATGCCGATGGACTTTTTTGAGCATCAGAAATCTTATATATTCTTTAGTCATACAATCAAGGGACAATCATACAACATGCCTTTGTTGAAGCGCATGATGGAAAAAGAAATTAACCTGATTGATTATGAAAAAGTAACCAACGAGAAAGGACAACGCCTTATCTTTTTTGGAAGGTTTGCAGGTTTGGCAGGAATGATTAATTCTCTTTGGTCAGCCGGTATGAGATATAAAGAGTTAGGCATTGAAACCCCTTTCACGGCTATCAACCAAACCCATACCTATAACTCATTGGAAGAGGCGAAAGCTGTAGTTTCCAAAGTTGGCGAAATCATTAGAAAAGATGGACTGCCTGAGCAGTTATCACCTTTCGTAGTAGGCGTTACCGGTTATGGAAATGTAGCCAAAGGTGCTCAGGAAATTCTTTCATTGCTACCTGTCGAAGAGGTTTCTCCGCAGGAGTTGATTTCGTTGGAACAAAGAAATAGTCTTTCCAGCAAAGTGGTTTATGTGGTTGTTTTCAAAGAGGAAGATTTATCGAAACCGTTGGAAGCCGGAAAAGCCTTTGAACTTCAGGAATACTATCAGTACCCTGAACGGTTCGAGGGACAATTTGAACAGTACATTCCCCATCTGAGCATCCTGATGAACTGCATGTATTGGGATGATCGTTACCCGAGAATTGTTACTAAAGATTATCTGGAAGGTTTGTTTAGCAATGGCCAGCCGAAACTTACTGTAATTGGCGATGTTACCTGCGATCCTGACGGTTCAATAGAGATTACACATAAAGGAACCGAGATTGAAGACCCGGTGTTTGTTTACAACCCTGAAACCCGCAAGCCAACAATGGGCTTTGAAGGAAAAGGGATTTTGGTAATGGCAGTTGACATTTTGCCTAGCGAGCTTCCTCGCGAATCTTCAAAAGCATTCAGCGATGCATTGGTAGATTTTGTTCCTGAAATAGCGGCAGCCGATTATAACCTCAACTTTGAATCGTTAAACGTTCCTGCTCCTTTTAAAAGAGCCATGATTTTGCATAGAGGAGTGCTTACCCCTGATTTTGAATATTTAAAAGAGCACTTAAAAGGTTATTAATAGTTCTGGTTTCTAAAGCCAATTATTTTTATTTGAGACAATACTAAAGTTGTTTCGTGTGATATAATAATACAATTCAAAATAAATGAAGAAAATACTTATAATCGGGGCAGGTTTGTCAACTATTTCCCTGATTGAATATCTGCTGGAAAATGCTGAAGAGCACGACTGGCAAATTACAGTTGGTGATGTTTCAGAAGAAAACGCACACAAAAAGGTAAATGGCAACCCAAGAGGTACAGCCAAAGTTTTTGACATTATGGATGATATGGAGAGCTGGAATACCATTGCTCAGCATGATGTGGTAATTTCTATGCTTCCGGCTTCATTGCACCACCTTGTTGCTGAAAAATGTATTGATTTGCGGAAACCAATGCTTACAGCTTCTTATGCTTCTGAAAAGATTAAGGCACTGGATGAAAAAGCCAGAAAAGCGGGAGTTCCTGTTTTGATGGAATTGGGTCTCGATCCGGGTATCGACCATATGTCGGCATTAAAAGTAATGAGCCGAATTAAAGAAGAAGGAGGAAACCTCTCTTCGTTTTATTCTTTTACCGGTGGTCTGGTGGCTCCTGAGTATGATAATAACCCCTGGAATTATAAATTTACCTGGAATCCGCGAAATGTTGTGGTTGCTGGTCAGGGAGTAGCTCAGTACATTAAAAACGGCCGTTACAAATATATTCCGTACCATCGTCTTTTTGATAGGGTTATGACTCGCAAAATTTTACAGTATGGCGACTTTGAGGTGTATGCAAACAGAGATTCTTTAAAGTATCGTGAAATATACGGGCTTAGCGACATTCCATCGTTGTTTAGAGGTACGGTTCGCAAACCGGGTTTTGCCAAAGCCTGGAATGTGTTTGTACGTCTTGGGTTAACCGAAGATGATTATATCATTGAAGATTCGGAACACATGACTTATCGCCAGTTTATCAATGCTTTTTTAAAGTATGAGCCCAATGTACCGGTAGAGATTAAATTACAAGAATATTGTTCAAATGCTGCTGATCCAGTGGTATTCGAAAAACTTAAATGGCTTGGCATTTTTGATGATCGTAAAATTGGTTTAAAGCGTGCTACTCCGGCACAAATACTTCAAAAATTACTTGAAGAGAAATGGACCATGGATCCCGATGATAAAGATATGATTATCATGCAGCATGAATTTAAATACACTACAAAAAACAAAGAGGATAAAATGATTGTGTCGGCAATGGCATACATCGGCGAAAATCAGGAAAAGACTGCCATGGCTGTTACAGTTGGCCTCCCACTTGCCATTACTACCAAATTACTGCTTACTGGAAAAATCGATTTAACAGGAGTTCATCTTCCAACAGACAAACAAATCTACGAACCGGTTCTGGAGGAACTGGAGCAGTTTGGAATTCATTTCGAAGAGAAAGAATATATGATGGGCTAGTGATGTAAAAATTTTGATTTTAAACCCTGTCAGGTCGTGCAACGCATTGCGGGAGGCGACCTGACAGGTTAAATCTCTCCCAACTCCAGGCACTTCAAACTTCTTAAAATCTTTCACCCCTGCATATTTGTACTTCCTTTTTAAAATCATTACCTTTGCGCCCCTTGAAAATTATTCTTTTTCAAGACAATAAAATTATTGAACTAACCTTTAAAAAATTACAAATATGGCATTTGATATTGAAATGATTAAAGGTCTTTATGCACGCTTTCCTGAGCGTGTTGAAGCAGCTAAAAAGTTGTTGGGAAGACCTATGACCCATGCAGAAAAAGTTCTTTACACTCACCTCGACGAAGGCATTGCTAATGCAACTTACGAAAGAGGCAAATCTTATGTTGATTTTCGTCCCGACCGTGTAGCTATGCAGGATGCAACTGCGCAGATGGCTTTGTTGCAGTTTATGCAAGCCGGAAAAAAAGCAGTAGCTGTCCCTTCTACCGTTCATTGCGATCACCTTATTACCGCTAAAGAGGGTGCTGAAAAAGACCTTGAAAATGCCAAATATACAAACCAGGAAGTTTACGATTTTCTGGCTTCAGTTTCAAATAAATACGGAATCGGTTTCTGGAAACCGGGTGCCGGTATCATTCACCAGGTTGTTTTGGAAAATTACTCTTTCCCCGGTGGAATGATGATTGGAACCGACTCACACACTCCCAATGCAGGCGGTCTTGGAATGATTGCCATTGGTGTAGGTGGTGCTGATGCTGTTGACGTGATGGCTGACATGCCCTGGGAACTTAAATTCCCAAAACTTATTGGTATTAAACTTACCGGAAAACTAAGTGGCTGGCTGGCTCCTAAAGATGTAATCTTAAAGGTGGCCGACATACTGACTGTAAAAGGCGGAACCGGTGCCATTGTTGAATATTTTGGCGAAGGTGCCAATGCTCTTTCTGCAACAGGCCGTGCTACCATTTGTAACATGGGTGCCGAAATTGGAGCTACCACTTCTGTTTTTGGTTACGATGAAAATACTGCCGAATACCTACGCCAAACAGACCGTGCTGATGTGGCTGAACTGGCAAACGGTATTGCAGAATATCTGAACGGTGACCCTGAAGTATATGCCGATCCTGAAAAATATTTTGATCAGGTAATTGAAATTAATCTTTCAGAACTTGAACCTGCACTGAATGGACCTTTTACTCCTGATTTAAGAACTGTTGCTTCAAAAATGGGTGAAACTGCCAAAGCAAAAGATTGGCCATTAAACATGGAAGCCGGTTTGATTGGTTCATGTACCAACTCATCATACGAAGACATTACCCGTGCAGCCTCTTTGGCTCAACAGGCACTTAACAAAGGACTTAAAATAAAAAGTGATTTGTTTATCACTCCCGGCTCCGAAAAAGTACGTTACACCATTGAGCGTGACGGATTGATTGAACTGTTTGAAAAAGTAGGTGCTACTGTTCTTGCCAATGCTTGTGGGCAGTGTATAGGTCAGTGGGAACGCGAGAGCATCAAAGATGGTCATCGTAACTCAATTGTTACCTCTTTCAACCGTAACTTTGCCAAACGTAACGATGGCAACCCGAACACCTTTGCTTTTGTGGCTTCGCCCGAAATGGTGATGGCTTATTCAATTGCCGGTACATTGGATTTCAACCCGCTGACTGATGAATTGGTAAACGATAAGGGTGAAAAAGTTAAACTTGATGAACCTACAGGAATGGTCTATCCTCCAAAAGGTTTCGATGTTGAAGATCCGGGCTATCAGGCTCCTGCCGAAGACGGAAGTAAAGTTGAGGTTATTGTAAAAGATGACTCAAAACGTCTGCAACTGCTGACTCCTTTTGCCGGGTGGGATGGTAAAGATTTTGAAAAATTACACCTGCTTATCAAAGCCAAAGGAAAATGTACTACCGACCATATATCAATGGCAGGTCCATGGTTGCGTTTCCGCGGACACCTTGAAAATATTTCACAAAACATGCTGATTGGCGGTGTTAACTTCTACAACGAAAAAACCAACCATGTTAAAAACCAGCTAACCGGCGAATATGCACCTGTTCCAGAAGCCGCTCAGGCTTACCGCGATCAAAGTGTAGGCTCAATCATTGTTGGTGACGAAAACTATGGTGAAGGTTCATCACGTGAGCATGCTGCCATGGAACCACGTTTCCTTGGTGTGAAAGCTGTTTTGGTTCGTTCGTTTGCACGTATCCACGAAACCAACCTCAAGAAACAAGGCGTGTTAGCTTTGACTTTTGATAATAAAGCCGATTACGACAAAGTTCAGGAAGATGACAGAGTTGATGTTTTAGGCTTGGCTGATTTTGCTCCGGGCAAACAGTTTACAGTAGTATTACATCATGCTGATGGTTCAACCGATGAGTTCAAAGCCAACCATACTTACAATCAAAATCAGATTGAATGGTTCAAAGCCGGTAGCGCACTGAACCTGATTAAAAAGTTGAATAACTAATTTATCCGTTAAGCGGAAATAGATTTTATAAGCACTGTCCTGAGGGGCGGTGCTTTTTTTTTATTTTTATGATGGAGGGGAATAGTTACCGAATAGCATGAAGCCGTTTCCAACAGTTTAGAAAAACCAGAATAAATTCAGGGGATTTATATAATCTTTATCTTAGCAAGGTTTGTTTTCAATGACCATAAGTGTAATTGCTATTTTAAATTTTAATGTTCCTCAACACCCATTCATACTACAGCCTTCGTTACGGAACCTTTTCCATTGAGGCACTGGTTCGGCAGGCCAAAATATTGAAGGTGTCAACCTTGACACTCACCGACATTAACAACAGTACCGGTATGCCCGACTTTGTTAAAACCTGCAAACAGGAAGGTATCAAACCTGTTGGCGGTATTGAGTTCAGGGAAAAGGACAAGCTTCTCTACATCGGCATTGCCAAAAACAACAATGGTTTCCTTGAGCTAAACCGATTGCTGAGCCATGCATTGCTGAACAAACAACCGTTACCCTACCCCTGTCCGGAAATTCCAGACACTCACATCATATATCCTTTTGGTAATCAACCAAGCTTGCTGGCAATCAATGAGTGGATCGGTATCAAACCCGTGCAGGTTTCAAAACTGATACGAACTCCCGAAAATTTGATGCAAAAGATGGTGGTATGGCAACCGGTAATTTTCGGTTCCGAAAAGGAGTATTATTTGCACAAGAATCTGCGGGCCATCGACCATAACACCCTGCTCAGTAAGCTCACTCCTGAAATGATTGCCAAGCCCGACGAGCGTTTTCTCCCTCCCCGGGAAATAGAGAAAGCCTTTGCGCAATATCCTCAAATACTTGCCAATACCAGACAAATACTAAATGAGTGCTCCATTGATTTCAATTTCGGAAAAGACAAAAACAAAGCCACCTTTACCGGTAGTCGCACCGATGACAAACTGCTGCTTGAAAAACTGGCCACCGATGGGCTTGTTTACCGCTACGGCAAAAAAAACAAGCTGGCACGGCAACGCCTGCAACAGGAACTTAAGATAATCCACAAACTGGGATTTGCTGCTTACTTCCTCATTACATGGGACATTATACGTTACTCCATGTCGCGCGGGTTTTACCACGTGGGGCGTGGTAGCGGCGCCAATAGCGTGGTAGCCTATTGTCTGAAAATTACCGATGTCGATCCAATCGAACTAAACCTCTACTTCGAGCGATTCCTTAATCCCCGGCGTACCTCTCCTCCCGATTTCGACATCGACTACTCGTGGAAAGACCGCGAAGAGGTTCAGGATTATATTTTCAAACGCTATGGCCGCGAGCACACCGCACTACTTGGAACCACCGTAACCTTCAAAGGGAAATCCATCTATCGCGAGCTGGGAAAAGTTCACGGGCTTCCCAAAACGGAGATTGACCGGCTGACCGCCAATCCCAAAGCAGAGGTCAACCGCAACAGCATCAATCGACATATCCACTCCATTGCTCAAATGATGACCGGGTTCCCCAACCAGCGAAGCATCCATGCAGGCGGCATTCTGATTTCGGAAAAACCCATTAACAGCTATACTGCACTGGACATGCCGCCCAAGGGATTTCCAACCACACAGTGGGATATGTACGTAGCTGAAGAGCTGGGATTCGAGAAGCTCGATATCCTGAGCCAGCGCGGCATCGGGCACATCAAAGAGGCAGCGGAACTGGTTTTTAAAAACAGGGGAATTAAAATTGACGTTCACAAAGTGGATGAGTTTAAAAACGATCCGAAAGTACAGCAACAATTGCGTAACGCTGAAACCAACGGTTGCTTTTACATCGAAAGTCCGGCTATGCGCGGACTGCTGAAAAAATTGCAATGCAGCGATTATCTAACGCTGGTGGCTGCCAGCTCCATCATCCGTCCTGGTGTGGCTCGCTCGGGAATGATGCGCGAATACATCCACCGGTTTCATCATCCCAACGACTTTAAATACATCCACCCTGTGATGAAAGAACAGCTGAAGGAAACCTACGGCGTTATGGTTTATCAGGAAGATGTGCTAAAGGTGTGTCACCATTTCGCAGGGCTCGACCTGGCCGATGCCGATGTGCTGCGCCGCGCCATGAGCGGTAAATTCCGTTCACGAACCGAATTTCAGAAAATCGTGGACAAGTTCTTTTCCAACTGTCGGCAAAAAGGCTATCCCGAAGAGATTACCAAAGAGGTGTGGCGACAAATTGAAAGTTTCGCCGGTTACTCCTTTTCCAAAGCACACTCCGCATCTTATGCTGTAGAGAGTTTCCAGAGCCTCTATCTTAAAACTTATTTCCCGCTGGAATTTCAGGTGGCGGTCATCAATAATTTCGGGGGATTCTATCACACCTGGGTCTATTTTAACGAACTGGTACGGCAGGGTGGCAAACTGCATTTGCCCTGCGTAAACCGCAGCGGCTACCTTACCAACATCTCGGGTAACGATGTTTACATGGGCTTTGTTCATATCCAAAAACTGGAGCAAAAGCTGGCTAACACTATTGTTGAAGAACGCGAAGAGAATGGTGCTTACCAAAGCCTTAACGATTTCATCACCCGCGTTCATCCCGGCAAGGAGCAACTGATTATTCTGATTCGTACCGGCGCCTTCCGGTTCACCGGAAAAGAAAAAGCCAGGTTGCTTTGGGAAACACATGCTTTGGTCAGCAAAAAACCAGCACCACGCGAACACATAGAGCTGTTTGCGCTTCCGGCTAAAAAGTTTAAACTGCCTGAGCTTACCCACATACCCATCGAAGATAGTTTCGACGAAATAGAACTGCTGGGCTTTCCGGTTACCATGAACGCTTTCGACATGCTCAAAACCGGCTTCAGGGGCGAAATCATGGCTCGTCAGCTGGAAGATCATTTAGGAAAACAAGTTAAAATGTTGGGCAGACTGGTCACCATCAAATATGTTAAAACCATAAAGAAAGAGCTGATGCACTTTGCCACTTTTGTAGATTACGAAGGAGAGTTCTTCGATACCGTTCACTTTCCTGATACTTTAAAAAAATACCCGTTTCAGGGTTACGGAATCTATTTGATTTTGGGAAAGGTGGTGGAAGAGTTCGGTTATGCAAGCCTCGAAGTACAAAAATTGGCCAAGCTACCCTTTCAGAGTGACCCGAGAGAGGAAGAGGTGAGGAGGTAAGATATGATATCAGATATCAGATATTAGAATTTTGGTGAGGAACGACAGAGTTTCCTCATACCAGCCTGCCACCTCAGTATAGATAGCGAGGCAGTATGCTATACATTAAATCGGATGTGCAAAATATCACCATCCTGCACAATGTAGTTTTTTCCTTCCACGCGGAATTTTCCGGCTTCTTTCACCGCTTGTTCCGATCCGTATTTGATGAAATCCTCGTAAGCCATTACCTCGGCACGGATAAACCCTCGTTCCAGATCGCTGTGAATAACACCTGCAGCCTGCGGAGCAGTCATACCTTTTTTAATGGTCCATGCACGGTTTTCTGTATCACCGGCAGTAAAAAACGATTGCAAATTCAAAATATCGTAAGCAGCACGAACCAGCTTATTCACCCCCGGTTCCGAAAGGCCGGCATCGCTTAAAAATTCATTTCTGTCCGCTTCATCCTCCAGTTCGGCAATTTCAGCTTCCAGCTCACCTGCAATAACAATCACCTGATCCGCTTTTTCGCCCAATGCTTCCTTTACCTTTTCAACATAAGTGTTACCATCAACCGCCGAAGCATCATCCACATTACAAACATAAATTACCGGTTTGGCTGTCAGTAATTGCATATCGTGAATATAAACCTCATCATCTTCCGAAACAGGTGCCGTGCGTGCATTGCCCATATTTTCCAAATGATCCTTGTAAACATTCATAACTTCCAGCGCTTTCTTAGCTTCCTTATCACCTGTTTTAATCAGCTTTTCCAAACGTTGAATTTTCCGCATCACCAGGTCAAGGTCGCGTATCTGAAGTTCAAAGTCCACAATCTCCATATCACGAACCGGATCAACCGAGCCTTCGATATGAGGCAGGTTATCATCATCAAAACAACGCATCACGTGAATTAATGCATCCGTTTGCTGAATGTCGGCCAGAAACTTGTTTCCAACCCCTTCGCCCTGCGACGACCCTTTGGCAAGCCCGGGTACATCCACAATTTCAACGGTTGCCGGAACCACTTTGTCAGCAACAATCAGTTTGTCAATTTCATAAAGCCGTGGATCAATCACATTCACCACACCCTTATTTGATTTAGTAGCACTAAAAGCATAGTTGGAACTCTCTGCTTTTGAGTTCGACATACAATTGAAAATAGTTGTTTTACCTATATTGGTCAGCCCGATGATACCGCAATTTAAAGCCATTTATCTAATGTTTATGATATTCTGAAAAAATATGGCTGCAAAGATACAATTATTGAACAATGGATTGATGATTGAATGGCCAATGAAGTTAAATGATAATAAAGAATTGAAATGATTAATTCAACATAAGCGGTTTGACGAATTTTTCAATATCATCAGCCGTAATTTGTTGATCGCATAATATCACTAATCGTTCCATAACATTATGAAGTTCACGGACGTTGCCACTCCAGTAAAATGTTTTCATCAGGTTTACAGCTTCATCAGTAATTGATAGCGGTGCTTTACCTTGTTCTAAACTAATCTGCTCAACAAAATGTTTTGATAACAGGGCAATGTCTTCCTGACGGTTTCGTAGTGGCGGAACTTCAACAATAATTACACTCAACCGGTGGTAAAGGTCTTCGCGGAAGGAACCTTTTTTGATGGCCTCTTTGAGATCTTTGTTGGTGGCAGCAATAATACGGACATCAACCGGGATTTCTTTTTCTCCTCCAACACGGGTTATTTTATTTTCTTGTAATGCTCGTAAAACCTTGGCTTGAGCTGATAAACTCATGTCGCCGATTTCATCAAGAAACAGAGTTCCTCCATGAGCCAGTTCAAAATCACCTTTACGCATTTTGTGTGCCGAGGTGAACGAACCTTTTTCATGCCCAAATAGTTTACTTTCGATTAACTCGGATGGGATAGCAGCACAGTTGACTTCAATAAACGGGGCATGCGACCTTGAGCTTTGTTCATGAACCTGGCGGGCAACCAGTTCTTTCCCTGTTCCGTTTTCACCTGTAATTAATATCCTTGCATTGGTAGGAGCCACCTTACTAATCATCTCCTTAACCCGGATGATAGAATCTGATTTACCAACGATCTCATATTTCTTATCTACCTCTTTTTTAAGTTGCCGTGTTTTGATTACCAACTCCTTTTTATCGATGGCATTGCGTAGCGTGATTAGCAACCGGTTCAAATCAGGTGGTTTAACAATAAAATCGTAAGCACCTTTTTTTATGGCTTCAACAGCAGTTTCAATAGTGCCATGCCCTGAAATCATAATTACCTGTGCTTCTGTTATGGTCATTAACTTTTCAAGTACCTCCATGCCATCCATTCCAGGCATTTTAATGTCGAGCAGAATAGCATCATAGTTTTCCTCAGTAGCCATTTCCAATGCCTGCTCGCCGTTTTCGGCAAGGTCGATGTTATAATTCTCACTTTCGAGAATGTTCTGCAAAGCACGCCTGATACTTACTTCGTCATCTACAATCAATATTTTAGCCATAGTTGTTTGTTTGGTTCAAAGGTAGCAAATATAAAGCCAAAATTTTGGTTTTGATTTTCGGCTCACTCAATTTTATTTAGAGCAAATTATGCGAATTAGTACAAATTTTAAAAGAATACTTTATGTCGGCTATTAAATTCAAAAGTGGCTGTTGAGCGATTCCGGAAATAGTAATCAGAAAACAAACCTTGCTAATTAAAGTGTTGTCTTTGATAAAACATTACCTTTATAGTTCTCAAATTTATTTGAATATGAAGCGGTATTTATTAAATCATTTTATTTTAAAATCAGCACTTGTATTGGTGTTATGCCTGCTGGTTGTGCCTCAAGCGAGTAGTCAGACGGATTACTCTTTTCTTGAGAAAAAGAATTATGAATTTCCCTGGGCAGGAGGGATGAACTCTGTGCAAATTGGCGAAGTTGATATAAACAGGGATGGCATTATGGACGTGGTGGTTTTCGACCGGCAGGGCAATCGTATTATACCGTTTATTAATGGAGGTTTGTCAGGAGAGATCGATTACAAGTATGCTCCTGAATATATTGAGCATTTTCCGGTACTTTTTGACTGGGCTATTTTTGTGGATTACAACAACGATGGCAAAAGTGATATTTTCACCTATTCACCCGGCTGGGCAGGTATGATGGTTTACAAAAATGTTTCAAGCAATCAGCTTAAATTTAAGCGGGTAGTTTATCCTTATCTTTCTTCTTTGAATAGCGGAGGAGAAGTGAATATCCTTGTAACCTATGCTGATTATCCCGGAATTGTTGATCTTGATAACGATGGAGATTTGGATATCCTTACCTTTTGGGGACTGGGTTCGTTTGTGGAAATGCACAAAAACCTTTCGATGGAAACCTATGGCCATGCCGATTCTTTAATCTTTGAAAAAACAGAAGAGTGTTGGGGCCATTTTGCCGAGAGTGATGAATCGAATGTACTTTTTCTCGATACCTGTATTCCAACCGGATTTATTCAGAAAAGAAAAGAGCGGCATACCGGTTCAACTTTTTTATTGCTTGATCTGGACGACGATAACGACAAAGATTTGTTACTGGGAGATGTGGATTACCCGGGGCTATTTGCATTGACCAATGGGGGTACGCCTGAGGAAGCACACATCACGGCTGTTGATACGTTGTTTCCCCGGCAAAGTAAAAAGGTGCGTATTTTTTCGATGCCGGCTGCAGCTTACTTTGATGTGAATAACGATGGAAAAAAGGATTTGATAGTGTCGCCTTTTGACCCTAATCCTTTTATTTCAAAAAATTACAATAGCGCGATGCTTTACCTTAATAACGGTACTAATTCAAACCCTGATTTTCAATATCAATATAAACCACTTTTGCAGGATGATATGATTGATGTGGGTAGTGGTGCAATGCCGGTGTTTTTCGATTGGGATAATGACGGGCTCAAAGATTTATTCATTGGAAACTATGGCTACTGGGAAGGTTCGTGGTACGATGAGCATTTTACTTTACGCAGTCGTTTTACAGGAACTGTTGCTTATTTTAAAAATACGGGAAGTATAAATAATCCTGAGTTTACATCTGTGGATATGGATTTCGGTGGGTTTTTTATGGAAGAAGAAAAGTTTACGGGGATTGCTCCAACCTTTGGAGATATTGACGGAGATGGTGATGTGGATATGCTGACAGGAAACGACGAGGGAACACTGTTTTATTTTGAAAACTCCGGATTAGGTATGGAGCGGCGTGTTGAGGATTATATGTCAGTTGATGTGGGTGAATTTAGTACCCCTCAGTTGTTTGACCTCGACAAAGACGGCTTGCTGGATTTAATCGTTGGTGAAAAAGATGGTAATCTGAATTATTATTATAATGAAGGTTCCGCTATTGAACCGGATTTTGTGTTTGTTACCGACAGTCTGGGAAAGGTAAATGTAACCGATTATAGTTTGTCGTGGTATGGGTATAGTATTCCGTGGTTCTACCGTGGACAGGATGGAAATACAAAGTTGCTTGTTGGTTCGGAGCAGGGAAAACTATTCTATTTCGAAAATATCGATGATAATCTTCAGGGAGCTTTCAGTGAGACGGATCAGCTTAGGGAATTAATCGGCCTGGATGAATTGAATGTTGACAGGGGAATGCGTACAGCTGCTACTCTTGCAGATGTTAATAGTGATGGAGACCCTGAGTTGGTTGCCGGAAATTTTAGTGGCGGGGTAGAGTTGTTTGGCGGAGAGGCTAAGGTTATACAGTTGGTTAAGAAAAATGAAATAGTGTTTAATAAGTTGGTGATTGTTCCTAATCCTGCTTCTGAAATAATTACAATAAATGTGGAAGAAAATTCATTAAAAGCAGAAATATCAGTTTACGATATAACCGGCAGGGTGGTTTTAAGAACGAGAACTACATTCGATAAAGGCTCTGAACAAATGGACGTGTCAGGACTAAAAGCCGGGATGTACGTGGTAAATATAAAGGGTGATAATGGTTTTTATTCCGGTGGGTTATTTGTAAAGAACTAAGAGAAAGAAGAAGCTATTGAATGACTTATGAAATGATAAAAAGAAAGAGGTTGTCCCATTCTTCGACTCCGCTCAGAATGGGACAACCTCTTAATAGTTATTGTAGTGAATTAACCTAATTTTAAACTTCTTGTACTGCTATTGCATTCTTCATGCCCATGTTAATGGCATCTTCGTTAAGCGGGAGCAGTTTGTGATAACGTTCGGGTAACGATTTTTTCAAACCCTTCATTACATTTTCCAATTTAACAATGGGTCTTATTTTAAGATAAGCTCCTAAAACCACCATGTTAAAAATTTTAGTATTTCCCATCTCGGCAGCAAGTTTGGCACCTTCCACTTTAAAAATATTGATGTCTTTGCGTGTTGGGTGATGAGAAATACCGTTGGGATCGTATAAAAGTACGCCACCCGGTTTTACCGTTTCTTCAAACTTATCCATCGATTGCTGGTTAAGAATGATGGCTGTATCGAACACCTGCAAAATGGGTGAGCTGATTCTTTCGTCGCTGATAATAACCGTAACGTTGGCAGTTCCTCCGCGCATCTCGGGTCCGTAGGCCGGCATCCAGCTAACTTCCTGATCTTGCATGATACCTGAATAAGCCAAAATCTTACCCATCGAAAGTACACCTTGTCCGCCAAAGCCTGCTATAATGATTTCTTCAGTCATTGTTCTCGTTTTTTAAAGTTACTATTTATTTCTCAACCAGTTTACCGTCAACTTTAATGTCGCCCAAATTGTAATAAGGGAACATGTTTTCTTCCATCCAGATGTTTGAGTCAACCGGAGTCATTTTCCATCCTGAGTTGCAGTTTGAAACAATCTCGACAAATGAAAGACCCGGCTTTTTGTTAAGCTGGTTTTCGAAAGCTTTACGGATAGCTCTTTTGGCTTTACGTACTGCTGAAGGAGTATGAACAGCATGGCGGGTTACAAAGTAAGTTCCCGGAAGCTGTGCAATCAGTTCGGTAATTTTAAGTGGGTTACCCATCATCTCGGTATCACGTCCGTAAGGAGAAGTTGATGTTTTCATCCCCGGCAGGGTAGTAGGAGCCATCTGGCCACCGGTCATACCATAAATTCCGTTGTTGATGAAAATGATAACAATGTTCTCGCCACGGTTACAGGCATGAATGGTTTCGGCGGTTCCAATGGCAGCAAGGTCGCCGTCACCCTGGTAAGTAAAGACAACTTTGTTGGGCCATAACCGCTTAATACCGGTGGCAACAGCAGGGGCACGGCCGTGAGCAGCTTCCTGCATGTCGATGTTCATAAATTCGTATGCCAGTACCGAACAACCTACAGGGGCAACACCAATGGTGTCGTGTTCTTTACCCATCTCTTCTATCACTTCCATAATCAGGCGGTGAGCAGTACCATGTCCGCAACCCGGGCAGTAGCTCAGGGTTTTGTCGGTCATCATCCTGGTTTTTTGATAAACCAGATTTTCGGGTTTTATAATATCTTGAATATTTATATCAGCCATCTTTTAACCTCCTATAATTTTTTGTTCCAGTGCTTCAACAACCTCTTCGGGTGAATGAATTACACCGCCAATACGGCCAAAATGTTCCACTTTTACTTTGCCGTTAACAGCAAGCATAACATCTTCCACCATTTGTCCGGCACTCATTTCAACCGAAAGGAAACCTTTTACACCATTGTCAACCAGTTCTACAATCTGTTTTTTAGGGAAAGGCCAAAGTGTAATCGGGCGTAATAAACCTGCCTTGATACCTTTGGCACGTAACAGCTGTAAAGCCTTTTGTGAGATACGGGCACTTAAACCGTAAGCTACAATAATGTACTCCGCATCGTCGCACATAATCTTTTCGAAGCGAACTTCGTTCTCTTCAATCTCTTTGTATTTTGCCTGAAGTTTCCAGTTATGTTTTTCCAGTTTATAAGGATCAAGATCCAGTGAAGTGATGATTCTTCTGCGGCCGTCTTCCAGTTTACCGTTGGTAGCCCAGTCGTATTTGGCTCTGATTTCTTCATCTGTTAAACGTGGTATCTGATCGAATAGCTCAACCTTCTCCATCATCTGGCCAATGGCTCCGTCGGAAACAATCATGGCCGGGTTACGATATTTAAAAGCCAGTTCGAAAGCCAACGGAACAAAGTCCGACATCTCCTGAACCGATGAAGGAGCCAGAGCAATTAATCTGTAATCGCCATGACCGCCACCTTTGGTAGTTTGGAAATAGTCGGATTGAGCAGGTTGGATATCACCCAATCCCGGGCCGCCTCTGACAACGTTGGCGATAACTACCGGAATTTCGGCTCCGGCAATATATGAAATGCCCTCCTGCATTAAACTGATACCGGGGCTTGATGACGATGTCATTGCTTTTTTACCGGTAGCACCTGCTCCATAAAGCATATTAATGGAAGCAACTTCACTTTCCGCTTGTAAAACAACCATTCCGGTTCTTTCGTGCGGTTTCTCAGCCATGAGGTACTCAATCACTTCCGACTGAGGAGTTATGGGATAACCAAAGTAACCGTCAACCCCTGCTCTGATAGCAGCTTCGGCCAGCGCTTCGTTACCCTTCATTAATCTTAATTCACCCATTTTATTTGATTTTTTTATTCGTTAACTTTAACCCTGTAAACAGTAATCACACCGTCAGGGCATACAATGGAACAGTTGCTACATCCGGTACAAGCCTCAGGATTCAACATGAAGGCGTACGCATAACCCTTTCCATTTACCTCTTTCGACATTGCAATTACATCGGTAGGACAAGCAGGTACGCAAACGCTGCATCCTTTACAAGCCTCGATGTCAACTACAATGGCTCCTCTTACTTTTGCCATAAGTTTAATCTTTAAAATTAAAGTGCACGAATGTACTAAATTCGCTCGATTTTGAGGCTAAGTAAAACACTGATTTCAAATAATTGTTCATAATTTATAAAGGATTTAAATATTTTTTCTTCATGTTTTTTATAGAAGTTGTTTAAAGTTAACTTTTTGATTATAACAGTAAAATATTTAAAGTGACTGTTCAGAAAGTAATTTTTAGTTATATTATCAGCCTAAGCAGGGGTTATCACGCTGAGCGTAGTCGAAGTGTGATACATTACCTTGACTTGTCCTGAAATAGGTTGACTCCTTGAGTCAACAAAATTCAGGATTATGAGGTGAACGACGTAATTTTACTCCAAACCCCAGGCACTTTAGGCACTCCAAACTCTAGTTCACTTTAGGCACTTCAAACTCCAAGTACTCCTTTCTCCTAATAAATCCCTTTCTTCCTCATTTCATCAAAATAGTAGCGGGTTTCTTTGATGACTACCGGTGAGAGTAGCAACAAAGCTATCAGGTTTGGAATAGTCATGAAAGTAATTACCATATCTACGAAGTGCCAAACCAAATCCAGTCCCCAGATGGAACCAAAGAAAACAAAGATGCCAAAAATGATTTGATAAGGTTTTACCGACTTTTCACCAAAAAGGTAAATAGAGGCTCTGGAGCCGTAATAAGACCATGCGATAATGGTTGAGAAAGCAAAAAGAAACAGTCCGATGGTTACAATGTGGTTCCCGATGTTGGGCAGGCCAAGACGCCCCAGTCCGGTATCCATGGCGGTAACCGTCATCCCTACGCCTTGAATTCCCGATTGCCACGCACCGGTATCGATGATTAGCAGAGCGGTAAGAGTACAGATGATTAATGTGTCAATTAATGGCTCTAACGAAGCTACCAGTCCTTCGCGGGCAGCATATTCCGTTTTGGCAGCAGCATGAGCAATGGGAGCGGAGCCCTGGCCTGCTTCGTTGGAGAATAGTCCGCGCCTGACTCCCCAAATCATGGTCATCATAAAGGTAGAACCCACAAACCCTCCGGCAGCTGCTGTACCAGTAAAGGCATCATGAAATATGATATAGAAAGAGTGAGGGATGTTTTCGTAATTGGCACCAATTACTACTACTGCACTAACAAAATAGAGCACTGCCATTACCGGAACAAGTAGGACTGTTACTTCTGCAATACGCTTGATACCCCCGATAATAATCAGTAATGTTAAACCGGCAATAGCAGTTCCGGTTATCCAGTTGGCAATGCCGTAAGTGTGATGAAACGCATTTGAAATGGAGTTGGCCTGTGCCATATTTCCTGTTCCTATAGAAGCTAAAATAGTAGCAGCTCCGAAAATCAGTGCCAGAACTTTAGCCCATTTTCCCAGTTGCTTTTTTAAGCCGTGTTCCATGTAATACATCGGCCCGCCCGAAACAGAACCGTCAGAGTTAAACTGGCGGTACTTATGCGACAAAGTACACTCGGTATATTTAAGAATCATTCCTAAAAATCCGGTTACCCACATCCAGAACACTGCACCTGGACCGCCAAAATAGATGGCCAGCGAAACCCCGACAATGTTACCGGTTCCAACCGTAGCTGAGAGCGCAGTGGTTAAAGCTTTAAAGTGGTTTACATCGCCTTCGTCACCTTTTTTGTCGTATTTACCTGCAACCACTTTTATGGAATGGGGTAACGCCCAAACATTCAGAAAACGCAGTTTAAAAATAAAATAGAGCCCTGTTGGAATTAAAAAAAGCAGCACTGCATATCCACCGATATAATCGTTGTACCAAACAATGGCACTGTCAATAGCTTGTAAAAATCCACCCATGGCAAAACTGTTTTCGAATGTGAAAAATATGATTTGACAAATATGGGAAAAAATGAGGTTTCCATAATAAAGAGTTATAAACTTTTGTGAACAGGGGGGGAGGCTCCCGTCATTTGGGCTTCGCCAGTCATTTGCTTCGCTGTTATTTACGCATTTAATCATTCAACATTTAGCTGTCGAATAAAATACAGATATGATTTGAAACAATGAAAAGAAACTCTCTAAACTTTAATTATCTTTGCGATTTAATTCTAAAAAGGTTATGTCAAAAACACTTTCTGTAATCATTCCTGCTTATAACGAGGAATTTACCATCGAAACAATTCTGAATAAAGTTATTGCCGTAAAGTTGGTTGGAGGCTTTCAAATGGAAATCATCATTGTAAATGATTTTTCTTCTGATAATACAGAAAGCAAGGTTAAAGAGTTTATTTCAAAAAACAGTAACTTTAGCATCAAGTATTATAATCAGCCAAAGAATATGGGCAAAGGTGCTGCTATTCATCGTGGTATTGAGGAAGCTACTGGTGACTACATAGTAGTTCAGGATGCTGATACTGAATATAACCCGATAGAGTTCAATGATTTGTTAAAGCCAATTATTGATGGTTTTGCTGATGTTGTTTACGGTTCGCGTTTTATGGGTGGAAAGCCGCACAGGATTCTTTTCTTTTGGCACTCCATTGGTAACAGGTTGCTAACGACTGCTTCTAATGTGTTTACCAATTTGAACCTGACAGATATGGAAACCTGCTATAAGCTGTTTGATGCCAAAATGCTTAAAAGTTTGCTTCTTAAAGAAAATCGTTTTGGCTTTGAGCCGGAAGTAACAGCTAAAATCTCCAGAATTCCGAAAGTCAGGATTTATGAAATTGGGATTTCATATTACGGACGAACTTACGAAGAGGGAAAAAAGATTAGTGCTAAAGATGGGTTCAGGGCAATTTATTGTATTTTAAAATACAACTTATTTGACAGAAAAACTTTTAAGAAATAAGAATATCTCATGGGTAGGAAAAACCTTTTATCATTATTTGCTGTTGTTGTTGCCTGGTTTACTGTTGTTGTTATTCATATTGTTTCTCCCCCTAATAATCCAATTTCGTGGGATACTTTTGGTTATTACCTCTACTTACCTTTAACTTTTATTTATCACGATCTGGGTATTCAGCATAAAGAAGTTATCGATCATATTTTTGCCCTGTACGATCCATCCACAACTTTTTATCAGGCAACCCATATTTCCGGCGGAAACTGGATGATGAAATACAGCATGGGGATGGCTGTGCTTTATGCTCCCGGTTTTTTTGTAGCCCATTTGCTTGCACCCATACTTGGATATCCTGCTGATGGATTTTCAACACCTTATCAGGTAGCACTGGTTGTAAACAGTGTATTGTTTTTTATGGTGGGGTATTGGTATTTCCGGAAAGTTTTGTTGCACTTTTTTAACGACAAGGTAGCGGCTTTAGTTTTATTATCAATCTTTTTTGGCACCAATTATTACTCCTATTCGGTTTATTCACCCGAAACGGCTCATAACTACTTGTTTGCTTATTATGCCTTATTGTTGTGGTTTACCATACGCTGGCATCAGACTTTTGAAAAGAAATACATGGTTACACTTGCGTTATTAATTGGCTTGGCAACACTATCCCGTCCTACCGAGTTGATCTCTGTTTTGATTCCATTGTTTTGGAATGTGGATTCTAAAAAAGTATTTCTTGAAAAAATTAAGGATTTTAAAGGTAAGTACCGAAAGCAGCTTATGCTTTTCGTGGGTATCATGATGGCCATTGGCTCTTTACAGATTATTTACTGGAAAATTTACAGCGGGAGCTTTATTTATTACAGTTATGTTAATCCGGGTGAGGGGTTTGAGTTTTTCAGTCCTTACATTTTGAAAGTGCTGTTCAGTTTCAGGAAAGGGTGGTTTATCTATACACCTATGATGCTGTTTGCAGTGGCCGGGTTTTGGTTCATCTATAAAAAAAACCGAAAATTGTTTTATCCCCTGTTTATCTTTTTTGTGATTAACTTCTATATCATTTCAAGCTGGTCGTGTTGGTGGTATGCACAGAGTATGGGGCAGCGGGCATTGGTGCAGTCATATGCTGTGATGGGCATTCCGCTGGGTTTCTTTATCCAATGGATTGGAAACCGGAAGTTGGTTTGGAAACTACTTTTTGGTTTGCTTGCTCTTTTCTTTATTTGGCTAAATATTTTCCAAACATGGCAGTTGAGGCATCATATCATTAGCGGTGACCGGATGACTTTTGCTTATTTCGTGAAAACATTTGGCAAAACAGAAGTAAATCCTGAGGATGAAAAGCTATTGCTTGTTCAACGGTTGTACAGTGATAATAAACCTAAAATGGAGGATGAGTCTAATTATAACCTGAGTGTACTAAAAGAGTTTGATTTTGAAAACAATAGTGAGGAAAAAAGTAAACATTATACGTCCCGACTTGCCTATGCAGGTCAACAATCGTTAATGATGGACAGTACTTTGCGTTTTTCTCCTGCTTATAAAATTCCTTTTAAGGAGATGACCAATCACTATTATGCCTGGATACGGGTTACGGTATGGGTTTATCCTGTGCATAACCTTTCTGAGACACCCTCTGTTATAGTGATATCTTTTCAACATAAGGGAAAAAATTACCGATACCGGGCATTGAATATTAGTGCTAAAGAAACCAGAAATAAGCTTAAGCTAAATCAGTGGAATAAAGTTGAAATGACCTACCTTACGCCGGAAATACGAAATGAAAATGATAATCTCATTGTTTACATTTGGAACAGAGGAAAAAAAGAAATTTATTTCGATGATTTAAAAATTGAATTATTAGAGCCGAAAAATGAATAAATTTACATCAAATAAAGAGCAGCTTCTCATAATATCAATTCTGTTATTATTCTTTGTAGCAGCTGTAATTCTTATCTTCAATACTGAAAATAGCTTTGGAGGAGGCGATCATTATTCTCACTTTAAGCTGGCTTATTGGGGATGGATCTATCCAAAATTGCTTTTTAATCACTGGGGAAAACCTGTTTTTACGTTGCTGGTTTCGCCTTTTGCACAACTGGGCATGAATGCAGCCCGGATGTTTAACCTGCTGACTGGTTTGTTAACAGCTTTCCTTACCTGGAAACTAACAAGGCAATTAAAGTTTAAAAACTCATGGTTGGTTATCTTTTTTGTTCTGCTTGTACCGGTATATTTTAGCTTGATGTTTTCGGTTATGACGGAAGTGTTGCACAGCATGTTTCTGGTATTGGCCGTTTTACTTTTTTTCAGGAAAGACTATATATGGTCGGCTGTTGCAGTTTCGTTTTTACCGATGGTTCGAACCGAGAGTATTGTGTTGCTTCCTCTTTTTATTCTTGCTTTCGGGTTGAAAAAACAATGGAAGGTGTTCCCGTTGTTGCTAACCGGTTTCTTACTGATTAGCCTGGCAGGCTGGCATTTTTATGATGGGTTTTGGTGGCTTGTTACCGAGATGCCTTACAAAGGTAGTGCTGCCGGAATATACGGACATGGAACTCTTTTTCACTTTATTAATCATACAAAGGGTATTTTGGGTTATCCAATTGCCGGATTGTTTTATCTGGGGTTGGCAGCTTCTGTTTGGCTATGGTTTAGTAAAGATAAGTTAAAGCTGAATGACCGGTTTTATTTTTTGCTGCTGATTCCGGGAGTGTACCTCACTTTTTTAGCCGCACACTCTTTTGTTTGGTGGAAAGGGCTTGGTAATTCGTTAGGATTAATCAGGGTGATGGGGTCGGTATCGCCAATGGTGGCAGTGACGGCATTGGTTGGATATAACTACATTGCAGAGTTACTTACAAAATATAAAGTAGTGCTCATTGGCTTTACTTTGCTGGTATTTATTTGGATATTTTCAATGATATATTCAATATGCCCTAATGGTTTCAAACAAAGTAAAACACAAGAGGTTATTGCTAAAGCAACCGATTATATTTTGGAAAATCACCTTGAGAACAACAAAGTTTACTTTTTCAACAGCTATGTACCTTATCGTCTTAACATCGATCCGTATAATGAAAATAAAGCTTCTTGGGGAGTTCCAAACACACCCGTGGTTTCTTATTCGATACCTGACAGCAGTTTAATTGTTTGGGATGCGCATTTTGGCCCCAACGAGGGTCGCGTTCCTTTAAAAAAACTATTAAATGATGATGGGTTGGAAGTGATAGCAGTATTTAAACCTGAACATCCTTTTACTGTTTTAGGTGGGTACAATTACGAAGTTTATATCTTCAGGAAAAAAGCTTTACAACAGAGAGAGGGATTAAACATTAAAATGGATTTTGAAGGGGAGAATCCTGAATATACCGAAAAACGAGCTTTTTCAGGGAAGAAAAGTTTTCATGTGGGAGGGAGTAAGGTATTTTTAAATCTCTTTGAAGGTAAAACGGTAAATGTTTGCAAAGACAGCAGCCTGCTCTCTATTTCGGGGGAGATATTTTTTGAAGATATGGAAAATACAAAGGATGTGGTAATTGTGGTAAGTCGGGAAGGAGAACATAATTCCTACTTTTACCGCACTTTTGGATTTAACCAGATTGCTTCACCAGGTACATGGAAGCACTTTGATTTTAGTTTAAAACTTTCTCCTTCTTCAGGTAGTGATGAGGTGTTAAAAGTGTATTTTTGGAACAAACAACGAAAAGAGTTTTGGATTGATGATATAAAGCTGGTTGTTAGCAAGGAGTAATAAAACAGCGTTTTAGCGTAAGAAATATTATAATAAAAAGGTATATGAATTTAGAGAATAAAATTAAAGAGGCAGCTGAATATATTAAGCAGCAGGGAATTGATAGTGTTGAAACAGCCATTATTCTAGGTACAGGCCTTGGGCAAATGGTTAAGCATATTGATGTGGAGATAAAGATTCCTTATAAGGAGATACCTCATTTTCCCGAGTCAACGGTGGAGTTTCATTCAGGTAAACTTTTATATGGAACCCTTGAGGGTAAGAAGGTACTGGTAATGAACGGGCGCTTTCATTTTTATGAAGGGTATTCGTTGCAGGAGGTTACTTTTCCTGTAAGAGTGATGAAGCTTTTAGGAGTGAAGAACCTTCTGGTTAGCAACGCTGCCGGGGGTATCAACCTCGATCTGAAACCTGCTTCGTTAATGATTATCGATGACCATATCAACATGCTTCCGGGAAATCCTTTGGTTGGAAAGAATCTGGATGAGTTTGGTCCGCGCTTTCCTGACATGAGCCGCCCGTATGATCCCGGGTTTATTAAAAAGATGGAATCTATTGCAGCTGATGAAGGAATTGATATTGCCAAGGGTGTTTATGTTGCATGGATTGGGCCAAGTCTTGAAACCCGTGCCGAATATCGTTTAATCAAGGTAATGGGTGCCGATGTGGTTGGAATGTCAACGGTTCCCGAGGTGATTGTAGCAGTTCATCAGGGGATGAAAGTGGCTGCTGTTTCGGTGGTAACCGACCAGTGTGATCCTGATAATCTGGAACCCATCAGTATTGATAAGATTTTAAAGAATGCTGCTATAGCCGAAGCTGAGTTGGTGAAACTTTTCCGCAGGTTGGTTGCTGAAGTGTAATAACTACCGGTTGACAAAGTGGAGTTGTATCAAGAAGTGTTACGAAGAAGATATTGGGTTTCATAAAGAAAGCGTTTCAAAATAGTTGAGCCTTTGATACTGATTAGCTACTATTATTTTGATGTTATTTTCCAAGCAATGTTTTTATTTCTGCCAATGTTGGAAAGTCGTTGTGATGCCATTTTTTAATGATAATGCCATTGTGCAACAGTAGCATACCCGGGTTCGACCTGATCATGGCTTTTAGTCCGATGTCATCAGCATAGTAAACCGGGTAATTAATTTTGTAAAGGGTTAAATATTTTTTTACCTCTTCGGGTCCCGTAGCACAAATCAGGGTTGATTCAACGTTTTCGTTTTCCAGTTTTTCTGCAAGGTAAGCAGCTTTGATCATACCTGCTCCTGAAGCTTCATCTAAATCAGGCGAAATAATTAGTAGCTGGTAACCCGGATTTTCAATAACATCCTGCGTAACATCGTTGTTTTCTTCGTCTTCAATAACCAGATCGTGGGGTTTGATTACTTCGGAGTTATCAACACGCTGATTAACAAATTCCCAGTTGGTTTTCCATATGCTGTCGTTCCATGGGTAGTTCGGTGTAAGGTACTCTTTTTGTTCGCCGGTTTGTTTGTTTTTGTATATAACATATATTTTCTGCTTGTCGGCATTTTTTATTTTCATGTCCTTACCCTCTTTCCATGTTCGGAAATCGATTAACGGGAGGTGATCGTAATTGTAAAACTGAAACCATAAAAACCCTGATGCTACAATGATGATAATAATGTTTTGAAGAATGGGTTTCATCTGCGGTTGACCTTTTTTGCCGGCAAAAAGCAATGACAACGCCATCAGAATAAGTACAATGTTTTTATAAAATGTTGCCCAGTTTGAAAGCTTGATGGCATCGCCAAAGCAACCGCAATCAGGAATCATGTTTTCGGTGGCATCAAACCAGGTAACCACGAGAAAAAAGAGCATCATAGCAAAGGTAGCCCACGAAACTATTTTATATCGAAATCTGAAAATAAGTGCAAATCCTAAAATAAACTCGGTGGTTATTAATGCCATGGCAATAACCAGTTTTAACTCAACCAAACTGTCAAAGCCATATGCGAGTAAGTAATCTTCAACACGGTAAGCGGTACCAATTGGGTCAACTCCTTTTACTGCCGATGAAAAGATGAAAAGTATGCCCAGTAGTATTCTTATAACTTTCAGAAACCGGTTTTCGGCAGGAGTAGGGTTAGCTCGTTTCATTTTCAAGTTGTAGTTTGATTAGTGCAAAAACAGAATAGTTGATAATATCTGCATAGTTGGCATCAAGTCCTTCCGAAACATCAGCTTTGCCGTCATTGTTTTCAATAGATTTGATGCGTAGGAGTTTCATGATGATAATGTCTGTTATTGAAGAGATACGCATATTGCGCCAGGCTTCACCGTAATCATGGTTTTTGTTGTACATTAAATCACGGGTTTCATAAATGTACTTGTTGAAAAGCTCCACTGCTTTTTCATTGTCCATATCAGGCTCGTCAACAACACCAAGATCAAGCTGGATAAGAGCCATTACCGAATAATTAACAATCCCGATAAACTCAGGGGCAATCCCTTCGTCAACCTTTTTTTCGCCATTAACCTGAATGCTTCTGATGCGGTTGGCCTTTATATAAATTTGATCCGTAAGGCTTGGAAGTCGTAATATACGCCAGGCTGTGCCATAATCTTTCAGTTTATTCTCAAAAACAGTACGGCATATACCGATAATTTTCTCAAACTGTTCTTTGGTCTTATCCATAATATCCTGCACTTAAATCTTTAACTTTGTACTCTGATTAATAACTATGCAAAAATGAGCGATAAAAATACATCATTTGCATCAAACGGCAAGAAACAAATAAAGGGCAATTCATTTGTTTATGATTTTTCATCTCCGTTAGTGATGGGAATTCTGAATGCCACACCCGATTCATTTTTTGATGGAGGTAAGTACAGTTACGAAGAAGCCTGGTTTAGTCTGGCGGGCAAGATGCTTGAAGAGGGTGTTGATATCATTGATATTGGCGGGGTTTCTACGCGTCCGGGGGCTGATTTTGTTTCGGAACAGGAGGAGATTGAAAGGGTGCTGGCTCCCCTGAGGCTGGTGAAAAAGGAATTTCCGCGAGCCATTATTTCCATTGATACTTTTCGGTCGAGGGTGGCGTCTGTTTGTATTGATGAAGGTGCTGATATCATCAACGATATTTCAGGGGGAACTATGGATGATAAAATGTTTGAAACTATAGCACGGTTGAAGGTTCCGTATATATTAATGCATATCGAGGGAACACCCGAAAGTATGCAGCAAAGGCCTATAGAAAAAGATATTACAGGTGCAGTACGCTTGTTTTTTGAAGAGCGTATTCAGTTGCTTACAGAACTTGGGGTTACCGAAGTCATCCTCGATCCTGGATTTGGTTTTGGGAAATCGCTGGAGTGTAATTATACTTTACTGAAAGAGATGGAGGATGTTAGGATAAATAATTTCCCCCTGCTGGCCGGTATCTCACGAAAATCGATGATTAATAGAGTTCTCGGTACAAAACCTCAGGATGCTTTAAACGGAACCACTGCGCTTCATATGCTGGCGCTTCAAAACGGTGCTGATATTTTACGTGTCCACGATGTTAAAGAAGCTAAAGAAACTATCCGGTTGTTTGAGTTTTTTAAGAACGGTGAGTGCTGAAGTAGTTATTGAAGATCAATTGTCATTTGGGTTTATCCGTCATTCGCTTTGCGACATTTAATCCGAAGTTGTTTAAAGTTAACAGCTTGAAAATATTCTATTGTAGAAGAGAGTTAAAAAAGTAAAAAACGTGTCATTCTGAGCGTAGTCGAAGAATGTATCACACTTCGACTACGCTCAGTGTGACAACCCCTGCTTAGGCTGATAATATGACTAAAAATTACTTTTTGAACAGTCACTTTAAATATTTTACTGTTATAACCAACAAGTTAGTTTTAAACAACTTCTCCATTAACCAAAAAAGGTTGACTTTTTAAGTCAACCTTTTTTGGTTAATGCAAATCATCAATCTCCAATCTGATATCTCAAATCATCAACCTTGCGCGTTATCAATGGCTTTGATTTTACCTTTTAGAATTTCCAGTTCACGTTTGGCTTTCTCGATTTTCTTTTCAAAATCTTCTTTAAGCTTATTTGACTTGTTAGAGGAAGAAAAGAAGCCAATGTTGTTTTCCCAAACAATGATTTCTTCTTGGAGGGTTCTAAGCTTGTTAGAGAGGTAGTTTCTTTCGCGAGAAAGTTTTCTTCCGTCATCAGGACCATCCATTAGTTCTTCGATGTGTTTTTGGTAGTTCTGCGCGGTCATCTCCATTCTGTTAATGGAAAGAGTGTCGAAAAGCTTGTCGATATGCTCGCGGTAAGTAGCCTGAATCTTGTCCTTTTGATTAAAAGGAACGTGGCCAATTTCAACCCAGCGGCGTTGGAAACTTTTTAAGGATTCCATGTCGGCACTGCGATCTTTTTGAACTTTGTAGTTTTTAATTTCTTCAATCAGCTCATTCTTCTTCTTAAGGTTTTCAGCTTCTACCTTATGAATGTCTTTAAAGAATTCAGATTTTCTGTTGAAGAACTCATCACAAGCTGCTCTGAAACGTTTCCAGATTTTATCGGAATGACGTTTGGGAACAGGCCCGATGTTTTTCCACTCTTTTTGTAGTCTGATTAGCTCGTTAGTGGTTTTTTTCCAGCTGTCGCTCTCTTTTAGTTTCTCAGCTTCGTTGCATAAATCCAGCTTCAGATTGTAATTGTTCATCTGCTGTTCTTTCAGCTCGGCAAAGAAATCTCTTTTTGCATTAAAGAATGTATCCAGGGAGCCTTTAAATTTAGCCCAGACTTCATCATTAACCTGACGTGGAGCACGGCCTGTTTTTTTCCATTCGTTAAGTAAGCTGGTAATTTCATCGGTTTTTTTCTGCCACGACTTAATCGAGTCAGGGAGTTGCGAAACCAGCTCCTCAGCTTTTTCACAGAACACCAGTTTTTTCTGGTAGTTTAACTCCTGTTGTTCCTGAATGGCTTTGTAATGCTCTTTTCTTCTTTCGTTAATCTTGTCGGTAGCAGCTTTGAAACGTTCCCATAAATCATCTTTTTTATCCAAAGGAACAGGACCGATATTACGCCATTCGTCGTGATATTGCTGTAGCAGTTTAAATGACTTGATAACCGATTTTTCAAGTATTAATTCTTCGGTTTTTTCGCAAAGCGATATCTTTAATTCAAAATTCTTTTTAAGGTCAAGATCCCTCAATTCTTTGTTCATTCTTACTTTATCAAAAAAGCGATCAACATAGAAATGGTAATTCTGCCATAGATTAGAAAGCTCTGTTGCAGGAATCATTCCTATCTCTTTCCACCTGTCTTGCAGCTTGCGGAATTCGTCGTATGTTTTTTTGAGGGGTTCGTTCGAATCGATGATGATTTTCATCTCTTCCAGCACCTTAACTTTTTCTTCAAGGTTTACCAGCTTCTGTTTTTCGAGTAGCTCGGTATATTTATGTTTGTTGTGTTTGTATATATTGAAGGCTGCTTTAAAGCGTTGCTCAAGCGGTCCGTCGGTAAATTTGAATTCTTCTTCTTTACCACCTTCGGCAATGAAAGCCTCTTTTAATTTGTCTTTTTCTTCTCTGCTTTTGTGTAAAAAAGCACTTTTAATATTGCCAACCTGATTTTTAATCTTGTTAACATCTTTTTCCTGAACAAGTTCTTCCAGCAGCTCGATAAGCTCCTGTTTGTTCATGTTCTCATAATCATACTCCTGTGCGGCAAGATCGTCAAGATGATCATCATCTTCCTTTAATGAAGCGGCATCAAAAGTTCCGTCAGGTTGCTGCGGATTAAAGTTGCTGCTCATCAGACGGATAATACGATGTTTTTCGTGCTCGCTGATGTGTGGAGTTTCCTTTTTTGGCTCCTCCTCAGCTTCTTTAACTTCTTCTTTTACAGCTTCAGCAGGTTCCTCGTTAACAGATGACTCTTTGGGTTCAACTTCTTTCAGTGCTTCAGGAGCTTTTAAAGATGTATTGCTTTTAATTAACTCAGCAATGCGTGCTTTTTCATTCTCATTAAGAATGGTTTCATTAACATTTGTTTCAACTGTTTCTTTCACAGTCTCAGACTTCTCCTCCTGAGGTTTTGTTTCAGGATTTTGATTAAGTTGTTCTTTCTTTTCCATTACATATAAATATTTAACAATCCGTTATGCCAAATGGCAAATTGGTTAATAGGGTTCGATTAAGGGTAGCAAAAATAGTAATATTTTTTAATGGCCGATAAAGATTCGGCGGTAAATCAAGTAATTAATAAGGAAAGCAGATAATGTGTGAAATGCCTGAAGGGTGCGGAAAAGTGAGAAAAGAAAAGGGGCAAATCAGCACATAATATAATTGATGCTGATTTGCCATCCTTTAGAAAAATAACTTTTAGGCGAATGATAATGCATGGTCAAGGTCGGCAATGATGTCTTCTACATCTTCAATACCGATTGATAAACGAACTAAACCATCGCTAATGCCTGCTGATTCTTTGGCTTCTTTCGAAAGCTTAGAGTGTGTCATTGAAGCAGGATGTTGAATAAGCGTTTCGATGCCGCCCAATGAAACAGCCAATGCGGCAAGATGTACATTATCCATTACTTTTTTGCCGGCATCCAGTCCGCCTTTAACACCAAATGAAATCATGGCGCCGGGACCTTTCATCTGTTTTTTAGCCAGTTCGTACTGTGGATGAGATTTTAATCCGGGGTATAAAATCCATTCTACTTTTGGATGGTTGCTTAAATAATCAGCAACTTTAACAGCGTTTTCCTGTGCGCGGTCGATACGGATAGCCAGTGTTTTTAAACCACGACGTGTTAGCCATGCCTGATGAGGATCCATATTGAATCCCATATTGGTCATCACATATTTCAGTTCGGCAAACATCTCGGCAGTTTTAGCTACTACCATACCGCCTACAATATCAGCATGGCCGTTGATGAATTTTGTCATGGAATGTAAAACAATATCAGCACCAAAATCCAATGGTTTTTGAATATAAGGACTACAGAAAGTATTGTCAACACATACTGCAATGTTGTGTTTGTGAGCCAAAGCAATGGCGCCTTCTAAGTCGGTAATGCCAATGGTTGGGTTGGCCGGTGTTTCTAAATAAAGAAGTTTTGTATTTGGTTTGATGGCAGCTTCAATATTGGCTAAATCTGTACAATCAACATAAGAAGCTTCTACACCATATTTTGGGTAGAGTTTTTCCATAATTCCTCTGGAAGGGCCGTAAACAGCATTGTGGCTAATCATATGGTCGCCTTGACCCAGCAGGGTAAGGTAAACAGTGTTTACAGCTGCCATGCCTGAGGCAACGGCTAAACCACCAAAACCATTTTCGAGTTCGGCAACAGCTTTTTCAAGCTCTTCGATGGTTGGATTACCCAGACGGGTATAAATAAATCCATCCTCTTCTCCTGAGAAGCAAGCAGCACCATGATCGGCGTTTCTGAATTTAAAAGTTGAGGTTTGGTAAATTGGTCCTACTACACTGCCTTTAGCATCTTCGTATGCTCCGGCGTGTATCAGTTTGGAATTGAATCCCTGATTTTTTGTGTCCATTTTATTCTGTTTTAAAGTTTATTTTTATTGTTTATGGTCTCATTGTTTCATTGCTTCATGGCTTTATTGCGCCATTAAACATTGTATAACTAAAACATTGAACCATTGTGTAATTATTAATGATGACAATAGTTTTTCCCGAATTTTAAATCACCGTTAACGAAATCCATAGCAAGGTTAGCCGGTTCATCAATTTCAACTCCAACATAAACGTTGATTCCGTTGGCGTATAAAATTTCAACTGCTTTAGGGCCGATGCCTCCTGTCAGAATATCTGTTGTGGCTTGGTCTGCCAACCAGCGTGGGATAGAACCTTCGGTATGAGGTGGAGGAGGAAGGTGTTGCTCTTTTATGATTTTGTTGTCTTCGATGTCGAAAAATACAAATAATGGAGCGTGCCCGAAATGTTGCGACAAAACTCCACTATCCGTTGGAATGGCTAATCTCTTTTTCATATGTTAATGTTTTCTTTTGTTTAATATATTGATATGGTGATCTGAATTTTCGCGAACCAACCTGATGTTACAATGCGGACAAAGTATGCTGTTACAAGGTACTCCGGGTTGATGAGGTACATAGTAATTGCATTTTGGGCAAACGCAATTGCCTTGTTGTCCCATCCCGCCATAATGACGTCCCTTGCCGCCAAAACTTCTTTGGTATTGCGAATGAGAATCTGCATGTTGGATTTCTACAATTTGTTCAGAATGGCAAACCGGACACGTTAATATGTTTTCATCTGATTGTTGAAGTTTAAACACTGATTCACATTCGTTGCAGGTGTACCATTTTTCGTTGAAAATAACATCGCCACCACTTATACTGAGGCGTTTGTGTTCAACCAATGCTTTAGCTATTTTTTTTCTTGCAGAGTCGTATATTCTAGTGAAGGTAGGTCGCGACACCTCCAATATTTTGGATGCTTCCAATTGGGAGAGCCCTTCATAATCAGCCAGCTTTAAAGCTTCATATTCCTCGAAAAAAAGAGTAATACTTTCTTTTGGATTAAAGTCCCCGTTTTCAGGAACAAAACCTGTAAGGAATGGTGGTTCACTTAATCTTCTTTGTCTTTTCGGGCGTGGCGACATTGTATTTTAATTGGGCGGCAAATTTATTGAACTATTGCTCAATAAACAAGTGGAGAAGCTTTTATTTTAACTAAAGCTATGGCTTTGTATTGGACAATGCCTGAATCTCGGTTTTTATTGAAAAAAGTTTCAGAAAACGAAACAAAAAGTGCTCTAATAGAGTAAGAATAAGTGTTTTCTGTTTTTTTAGATAAAAATTTGATATTATGAAAAAGGTAAATTACGCTTTTTTATCAATGATTTTTATTTTGGTATCTGCTAGTTTATTAGCGCAAACTTTTGATTTGGTTGTGGTTGATCAAACACCAACGGCACCACTTGCAAATCCTATTCCTACTAATTTTCAGCCTCGTTACATTAGTGGTTTTGGTCAGGGTAGCTCATATACAGTGTTTTTTGAAGACCGTGATAATGGAAACGCTATTTCATTTAATACAACTACTACCGGCCCAACGGGTTTTTCGGCGACAAGTACAGCTACTAATGTTGTTGGCGAAACTCATTTTTGTGTGAAAGACTGGCCCATTGAGATTGGGGGTGTAAATTATAATTACCGCGCCTGGGGTTCGGTAGGTAACAATCCGTTGCATCGCTTTTACGTTTCCAATGATTTAACTAACTGGACATTGGTTTCAACTTTTCAAATTCCAATTGCTGCAAGCTTTTCAAATGCCAGAGGATTGCCATTTTATGGTTTTCATGATGTTTATATGGTAAATGGTAACTATTATGCTTTGGGCGAATCAAATCTGGGACAAACCATGATTTGCAAAAGTGCAAATGGTGATGATGACTGGGAAGCCATTGGTGCAATAGGCGGTACTATGCTTAGTGATGGTAATTTAATTGCTCCTACGGTTTTGGGTTTGGGTTGGAGTCCTTCTGGTAGTTTTGTCGATTTAGGTCACGATCGTGGCTTTGGCTGGTTTTATATGAGCCCTTATGATGACGGCCTTTACCTGGCAATTAATGTGACTGCGGTAGCATCTCTTCCTCCTGCTGATCTTGAGGCAGCACTGATTAATCCTGCTAACTGGACGTGGAATGACGGGACTGTAGGTCCGGCTGGCAATCCACTTATGACGGGTAGCCCGGAGCATGATATTCGGGAATGCTGGGTAGTGCCTTATATTAATCCTGATAATGAATGGATAATAATGTATGATGCTGATTTTGGGGTTGCCGACGGAGGCAAAGCATTGGGGTATACAACTGCTGCAGCACCAGCTTCGATTCCGTTATCTGACTGGGCTGTTTGGATTCTGGTTTTGTTGATGGTAAGTTTTACTGTGTATAGGTTAAAAAGGAAGTTTGCTTAGAAAAAATTATTCGAAGCGAACCCTTGCTTACATAAAAATAAAAAAAGCCGGGCTCGTAACCCGGCTTTTTTTAATAGCAGATTCTCTTTTAAAACGGCCAAAAGTTATTGTCGTTCCAGATTTGTTCTTTTAAATCTTCATTTAATTTATGGAGTAGTGAATGATGACCGTTTTCCCAGTCGGCAAGCATTTGGTACATTTCTTTCTCCTTAGTGTCAGTTGCTTCTTTGGCACGATCGGAATAGATTTTGATGGCTCTGTTTTCGAAATCAATAGCGGCTGAAATGGCTGCTGCTTCAAAACTTGCAGCATTAATTTCTTTTTTGATTTGTTCTGTTAGAATCTCGGTAGTAGTATCGTCTTCTTCGTGATGACCTTCTATATTTAGAAACTCGTGGTTCTTAACATAGTTTTTAAATTGTTTCGTAAGAAAGTCTATGTGTTCATCTTCCTCTTCTGCCATCATTTCAAAGATTTTTTGTGCCGATTTGCTTTTCGAGTTACGAGCAGCTTGTGTGTAAAATGCTTTTCCACGTCGTTCCAGTAAAATGGCTTCCTTCAGGATATCAATAACTTTATCATCATTCATAATTATCTGTTTTTAGGTGTAACTCAACAAAAGTAGTATTAATAAAGGTTGTAACCCATGCTTTATTTGAAAATAAGATGAATTTCATCTAAAAAATTGTTAATCCAAATTGTTGTAAATTTGTAGAAATAATTAATGAATAAGACAAAACCTAATTGTGGAAGTAGTAGATAAGCATCGAACAAATTTTATAATGGCAGGCATTTACCTTTTGGTAATAATTGCTGTTGGTATAATCGGGTATGTTGTTATTGAAGAGTATAATATAGTAGATGCACTGTATATGACAATCATTACAACATCTACAGTAGGTTATCGCGAGGTTGAACCTTTGTCGGATGCAGGGAAGTTGTTTACTGTGTTGCTGATAATATCCAGCTTGGGAGTGCTGACTTATTTTTTATCGCAGTTTACACAAAGTTTGCTGCAAACGCAGGTCTCTTTTATTTTACGGGGATATGGCAGAAAATCAAAACTTAAAAAAATGGAAAATCATATTATAGTTTGCGGTTATGGCCGTAATGGAAAGCAGGTTGTGAAGGAGTTACAATCGTTCGGTGAACCGGTGGTTGTGATTGATAAAAGTCATGAAATTGTTTTGAATAATATTGGTCAGCCTGTACGGTTTATGGAAGGTGACGCGACCACCGATGAGGTGTTGTTGAAGGCCGATATTAAATCAGCGCGATCGCTTATTACTTCTTTACCAAATGATGCCGATAATTTGTATGTAGTACTGACTGCCCGTTCGCTGAAACACGACTTGAATATTATTAGTCGTGCATCTGATGAAAGTTCGGAGAAGAAGCTTAGGATTGCCGGAGTGGATAGCGTGGTAATGCCTGAAAGGGTTGGAGGAGCACATATGGCTACCATGGTTACTCAACCTGAGGTGGTGGAATTTTTGGAGCACCTGAACATTCATGGTGAGTCATCAGTTATGCTTGAGGAGATTCATATTGAGAAATTACCGGAGTGGTTGCGGGGAAAACCTTTTAAAGAGCTTGAACTGCGGAAGATGACGGGAGCTAATATTATCGGACTTAAAAAAGCTACCGGTGATTTTATCATTAATCCTACTCCCGAAACTAAATTAATGGACAATTACAAACTGTTTGTTTTGGGTACTAAACCCCAGATTGAAAGCCTTCAGGAAGTGCTTAAAGAGGAGGCTTCTTAGACAATTATTTTTTTTACATTACATTTGCTTTTTTTACAAAACCAAAACCAGAAACCAATCATGGATACTTCATTCCCATATTTAACCTTTCCGGCACTTTTAAAAAGGTCGGTTGATTTGTTTGCTGACAGACCTGCGCTTGCTTACGTTGCCGATACACCCATTACTTACCACGACTTTTATGAAAGAGTACTTGCAGTTGTAGTAATGATGGAAAAAATCGGAATTAAACCCGGTGATAAAGTTGCAATTCTTAGTGCCAATATGCCAAACTGGGGTGTAGTTTATTTTGCCATAACTTATATGGGAGCAGTAGTGGTTCCGCTGTTGCCTGATTTTAGCGAACAGGAGATAAAAAATGTTTTTGAGCATTCTGAGTCGAAAGCGATGTTTGTTTCCAGAGCTTTGATTACTAAAGTTGAAAAGCTTCGACTGTCACATCTCAAGTCGCGTATTCATATTGAAGATTTTACAGTTTGTAAAGGAAAAGAGGTGATGTTTAAACTGGGTGAAAAACCCAAAAACCAATATGTTGTTGAAGAGGACATGTTGGCTGCTATTATTTATACTTCCGGCACAACAGGAAAATCAAAGGGGGTAATGTTATCGCACAAAAATATTTGTTCCAATGCGGTTGCCAGTCGCACGGTTCAGGATATTGGTCCCGAGGATCGGTTTCTGTCGATTCTGCCGCTGTCGCATACTTATGAGAATACCATTGGTTTTGTGTTGCCACTTATTTCCGGCTCTTCCATTTATTATTTACGCAAGGTGCCTACACCGGCTGTGTTATTGCCGGCTTTAGAGCTGGTGAAGCCTACGCTTATGCTTTCGGTGCCTCTTATTATTGAGAAGATATACCGGGGTAAGATATTGCCGACTTTTAATGAAAAGAAACTGCTAAAGACACTATATGGTAAACCTTTTTTCAGGAAGCTTCTCAACAGGATGGCCGGTAAAAAGTTGTATAAGATGTTTGGTGGTCACCTGAAGTTTTTTGGTATAGGAGGAGCTAAACTGGATAAAGAGGTGGAAGCATTTCTTCGTGAAGCTAAATTTCCCTATGCTATTGGTTATGGACTTACGGAAACATCACCATTACTGGCAGGAGTTAACCCGCTGAAAACAAAACTTCAATCAACAGGACCAGCTATAGAGGGGGTTACTTTAAAAATTAATAACCCTGATTCTGAAACAGGTGAGGGTGAGATTTGGGCAAAAGGCCCCAGTGTGATGAAAGGGTACTATAAAGAACCTGGTATTACAAAAGAAGTTTTAAGCGAAGATGGTTGGTTTAAAACAGGAGATCTTGGTTTTATTGATGAAGAAGGCTATTTGTTCATCAGAGGGAGGATTAAAAATGTGATTATTGGCCCCAGTGGCGAGAATATATTCCCAGAAGATATTGAGTCGGTGATTAATAATTATCCGCATGTTCAGGAATCATTAGTGTTGGAGATGAAAGGTAAACTGGTGGCATTGGTTCATTTTAATTCGGAAGAAATTGAAGCCAAATACCGTGAAATGAAAGAGAAAGTCTCTGACTTTTCTGATTTTATTGAGGGAAAATATGAAGAGATGAAAAAAGAGATTCATCAATACGTAAATTCCAAGGTAAACCGATTCTCAAAAATCAGTGAAGTAAAGATTCATAAAGAAGAGTTTGTGAAGACTGCTACAAAGAAGATTAAACGGTTTTTATATACCGGGAAAGATCAGAAAAAAACGGCATAGCTTTATTGCCCGAAAACGAACTGTACAATATTGGCCCCCATTTGCAAAGCTTCCAGATGCTTTTGTTGTGAGTCGTGATGAACCGTCGGGTCTTCCCATCCATCACCAAGGTCGCATTCATAATCGTAAAAAACGACTAGTCGTCCTTGATGAATTATTCCGAAACCCTGAGTATTTTTGCCATCATGCTTGTGAATTTTTGGTAATCCGTTATTGAAGTTGTATTGTTGATGATAGATGGGGTAGTTAAAAGGTAGTTCAACAAAATCAAGCTCCGGAAAAACTTTTTTCATCTCTCGCCGGATGAACTTGTCTAATCCGTAGTTATCGGAAATTTCCAAAAACCCACCTGCTATTAAGTAGTTTCTCAGGTTCTCGGCATCTTCAGGACTAAAAATAATGTTTCCATGACCTGTGATGTGAACAAACGGATAATTGAACAACTCTTTGCTGCCTGCCTCAACGGTAGCTATTTCGGTAGAGATATCAGTGCCTAGTTGCCGGTTACAAAATTTAACCAGATTAGGTAAGGATGTAGGGTTGGCATACCAATCGCCACCACCTTTATATTTGAGCAGCGCAAACTGGACGTCCTGGGCATTTGCAGACAGTATAAAACTGATAATCGAGAGTATGAGTGCTGCTTTTTTCATAGCTTGCAAAGGTAAGGGTTTTGCCGAATAATAATTGTATTCTGATTTAACTTTAGAATTGAAAAATGTTTAAGGAATTAGCCGCAATATGATTACTTGCTCTAAAATCTGTATAAGATTCCCAGCGAGATATTCTTTCTTCCGATAAAACCTGCTTCCAGCGCAACGTTGTAATGTTTGTTAATGGCCAATGATCCACCAATTACCATATTCCATCTATTCACCGGTTTGAGGGTGGCTGTATACTCTGCTTCTTCGCCAAGATAATCGGCCAGATTACCTAAAATTTCTCTGACGTTAACTACCCCCGTGAGTGTTTGTGTGTTTTCAAGCCACGATGCTCCAAGCCATACTGCACTTTCGATATGTCCTTGTTGGGGAATAAATATCATGCCTACTTTAGGACTAAACCTGTGTGAAACAAGTTTGCCATCCATGTCTTTTGGGTGAACCTCCGAGTAGTTGTAATCCATTTCGATAAAGAATTGATTGTATGTATAGCAGGCAGTAATGCCAAAGCCATATACCGGGCCATTGTACTTCATGGGTTCATTAATCGAAATACTGGTGTCTATCGGAACTTCAACAATGGTATCGCCAACCGGAAGCTCAACAATGATTCCGTTGGCAGTAATGTCAGGGTTTACATCTCCTTCGGCATATCCGATTATTCCATAAATATTTAAGTAAGGCAAAACCCAGATTTCGGGACGGAAAAGGATTTGATATTCTCCGGCATGGATATCATGAGTTATTGAATCGGATCGGGCTTTGATTTTTTCATTTTCTAAAAACAACTGTCTGGTTGCATATTCCTGATTGTAGCTAAAACCGTAAATTCCTGCTCCCCATGAAAATGGGAAATGAAATCCTTTTTGCAAATTACTCTTCAGTACAGGAGTGAAGGTAAGTGAACGATTGTTGTTTTTGTTGATTGCAATCTCACCATCGGCATAAACTGTGATTGATGAAGTAACCAGTAAGGCAATCAAAATTACTATGCTAATAATAAGTTGTTTAAACATAATTTATAGACTATTGATATAGAGTACTATAAAGGATAAATGCAATGTAGGCTACAATCAGCAGGGCTCCTTCAATTTTGTTGATGAGGTTGCTTTTTTTGCCTGTCCATTTAACAAAAAGCCAAAGTAATAATCCTGAAGCAATTACCATTCCCAATTCGAAATTCAAGACGGGCTTAAAAGGGATTGGCCTGATTACAGCACTTACCCCCAGGACAAAGAATATGTTAAAGATATTTGAACCTACCGCGTTTCCGATGGCAATGGCCGAGTTTTTTTTAGTGGCTGCAATGATTGAAGTAACAAGTTCCGGTAATGAAGTTGCCCCGGCAATCAGTGTTAATCCAATAACTGACTGGGAGACGCCCATATCCAGTGAAATTTGTTCAGCACCCTTAACAATCCAGTCGCCGCCATAATAGAGTCCTACACCACCAATTATGATGTAAAGAACCGAGAGCCATATTGAGATATTTTTTACTTGCAAATCGGGATTGTCTTTATCTGCTTTGTCGGGTTTGAATAGAGTATAATAAAGAAATCCGGCAAAAAATAGTAACAGAATAACTCCATCCATAACTCCGATTTCCTGATTTGCTCTACCAAACAGTGAGTCGTTGGCTAGTAATCCAAGTATAACGGCTGCAAAAATAGATCCCGGTATCATTATTGAAGCGGTTTTTTTACTCACCTCGATGGAATAAATAAACGCTGCTACCCCGACAATTAAAAAAGTATTGGCAATATTGCTTCCTAACACATTTCCGATTACCAGGTCAGAGTTTCCGCGTATGCTGGCAAAAATATTGATAAAAAGTTCAGGAAGTGAAGTTCCCAATGCCACAATGGTCATCCCCACCACAACCTGCGACATGCCAAGCTTAAACCCAAGGCTGGCAGCACCTTCGACCAGTTTATGTGCCCCGTATATCAACACTACAAACCCTACTACGAAAAGAATATATGTCAGCATACTATTACCATTATTTATTTGTATTCACTCAACTTAAAACGTTAAACCCTAACCTCTCTCTTTCCAAATATTTTAGTCCCGATTCTTACCAGGGTACTACCTTCTTCGACAGCAATAGGATAATCGCCTGACATGCCCATGGAGATTTCCTTAAAAGCTTCGTCGGCAGGGAAAAACTTTTCTTTTAGCAGTGTGAAGTATTGATGGAGCTGTTTAAATTCTCTTCTTATCTGATTGGTGTCATCAGTAAAAGTTGACATACCCATTACACCAACTAATTTTATGTTGTTATAATCATTTTTTGTTTGAGCCAACAACTCTGCTTCATCAAGATCAAGCCCGAATTTAGTTGCTTCTTCGGCTATATGAAACTGGAGAAGGCAGTCAATTACCCTGTTGTTTTTTGCAGCTTGTTTGTTGATCTCTTTTAATATTTTTTGACTATCAACCGAATGAATCAGACTCACGAAAGGAGCAATGTATTTTACTTTGTTGGTTTGCATGTGACCGATAAAGTGCCACTCAATATCTTTTGGAAGTTGTTCGTGTTTCGTGCTCATTTCCTGAGCCTTGTTCTCGCCGAAAACTCTTTGTCCTGCATCATATGCTTCCTGAATAATTTCAACAGGTTTGGTTTTGGACACTGCAACAAGCTTTACCGTTTCAGGTATTTCGTTTTTAACCTGCTCCAGATTCTCTTTGATATTCATAACAACTAATTTTTAGCAAAAATAATAAAACCGAAGAGGTAATTAACAGTTTGATTTGATATAATTATGTTGATTATACTCCCGGTTAACTTTAAATAACATCATTTGTATCTCAACGGACATATCCGATAATTGTTCTATTTTTGTATAAAATCTAAACTATACGATTATGGGAGTAGTAAAAAATGTATTGATAGCCATTCTGGTTATCGCCATTGGGGTGTTTGCCTTTTTCTATTTTGGAAAGTTTAGCGAAGGATACCGTTCAGGTAAAGTAATGAAAGTGAGTAAACGTGGTGTGATATTTAAAACCTGGGAAGGACAGATGGACTTGCAGACTTTTGGTGCCGTACGCGATAATAAAAACATGATAACCGAAACTTTTAAGTTTTCGATAGACGGAGATGATGCTTTAATAAAACAATTGGAGGATGCTGCGTTAGCAGGTGAACGTGTTAATCTGCATTATTACGAACGCTATATGAAAGTTCCATGGCGGGGTGATACAAAGGTTTTTGTTTTTGGAATAGAACGCCCGGAGGAGAGTAAAGAGATGGAAAAGAGAAACAGAATCAGAGACAGAGAGTAGGCGTATTCGGATTATTTCACATTTTAGATGTGAAAACCCGATAAAGCCTCTAAGGCTTGGAAGTATGAGTTAGTAACAACTTCAGTATTTAAGTAAAAGCGATGTACCCGAAACTCAGTGATTTAATAAACGATTGGTTTGGAACCAATATAACATTACCCATTCAAAGTTATGGTTTTTTTCTCGCGTTAGCCTTTTTGGCTGCCGGATGGACTCTGTATAAAGAGTTGGAAAGAAAAGAGCACGAAGGGCTTTTAAAGGCTACAGTGAAAAAGGTACAGGTAGGTAAACCGGCTTCCCTGTTTGAGTTGCTAACAACCTTTTTAATAACGCTTTTGGTGATTTTTAAGCTAATCGGAATTATTACAGATTATGATGCATTTGCCAATAATCCTCAGGAATTTATTTTTTCAGGAGAGGGCAATTGGTGGATTGCATTTGTTTTGGCTTCTGCAATAACTTACAAATCATATTACGACAGAAATAAGAAAGAATTAAAACCACCTAAATGGGAAGAAGTTGTGGTTCATCCCAAAGATTTGCTATGGCAGATTGTTTTCATAGCTGTGATATTTGGTATCATCGGAGCCAAGATATTCGATCAGTTGGAAAACTTTGATGATTTCCTGAAGGATCCCATCGGGACAACTTTTTCATTCAGTGGACTTACCTTTTATGGTGGTTTTATTGTTGCTGCTTTTGCCCTGTTTTATTTTGGTAAAAAGAATGGAATCCACTGGAGAGTTTTGGGAGATATGGTGGCGCCGGGGTTAATACTTGCCTATGGTATTGGTAGAATTGGCTGTCATGTAGCGGGTGATGGCGACTGGGGTATAGTCAATACACTAACCAAGCCTGAATGGCTTGCTTTTCTACCTGACTGGGCATGGGCTTACGAATATCCTCATAACATCATTAATCATGGGGTACGCATACCGGGTTGTACCGGTCCGCATTGTTTTCAATTGGCGGAAAAAGTTTTTCCTACGCCCATTTACGAAACGACCATGGGCGTAATCATATTTGCTATTTTGTGGTCAATTCGGAAAAGAATTAAAACTCCCGGGATGTTGTTTGCAATTTACCTGATGTTTAATGGCACTGAGCGGTTCTTTATCGAGAAGATTCGGGTTAATAATTTGTATCATATTGCAGGGATAGAAATAACACAAGCGGAGATTATTTCGCCAATTATCTTTTTTGCCGGATTGATTTTGTTGATTGTATTTTACAAACAAGGTAACAAACCGAAAGTTTCCGGTTAGTTTTAAAATAGTCAACATTAATGAATATCATCGAATTTTTAACCATATTAAGAAAAAATAATAACCGTGACTGGTTCAACGAGAATAAGCACCTTTTCCTTGAAACCCGCGACCAGTTTCTCGTGATGGTTGATGCTATTTTAAAAGGACTTGAGGAAATCGATCCTTCTGTCAGAGGTCAGGAAAGCAAAGATACGATCTATCGAATTTATCGCGATGTACGTTTCTCCAAAAACAAGTTGCCTTATAAATCGCATTTTGGAGCTTTTTTTGCTCCCGGTGGCAGGCGATCAACAAAAGCCGGTTATTACATTCGGATTGAGCCGGGAAATTGTATAATAGGAGGAGGGCTGCATTGTCCAAAAGGAGAGGTGCTGAAAGAGGTACGGTTTGAAATTTATAACCATGCAGATGAATTTGGAAAAATAATAAACGCTAATTCATTTAAGAAAGCATTTGGCACACTACGTGGTGATAAGCTAAAACGCCCCCCCAAAGGATTCCCCGGGGAATTCCCCCAAATCGAGTGGTTAAAGCATAAGGATTTTATAGCTGTTAATCCGGTTTCGGATGAAATGGTGATGTCTGAAAATTTCGTGCCTTATGTGCTGGAAGTATTCAGTATTATGAAACCGTTGAATGATTTCATCAACAGAGCAATTTAAGACAGATAAATCTCAAATATTCTTAACTCTAAAAGTCTTCTATATCTCCTTCTTCGTTCACGTAAACTCCCCAGTTTACATAAACCAATTTGTCGTCGCGGAAGTAAAAATCGAGCATTTCATCGTCAAACGAAACTCTTTTGTCAACTTCTTCCTGCTCCGAATCGAAGTTGGTCATACCATTTTCTTTCAATAAAGCCAATAGCTCTTTTTCCGGCATATCGATTACTTTTTTTCCGAACATGGTGGCATCAGGGTGGTCAGTTTCAAAACCGGATACAACCTGCTTGGTCTTACCTTCAAAAATAACCGAGAACCCAAGTTCCCAATAATGCAGGATGAGCATGTTCATCTCTTCATCTTCTTCAATGGAGTCGATTTCTTCTGCTTCACCAAGCAACATGACGATGTTGTCAAGAAATTCTCCGAACTTGATTTCTCCAAATCCGATTTTAGGTTTAATCTCTAATGATTCTAACATATCAATTTATTTTGTTTTATTCTTTTATTCTTTTATTCTTTTTCAAATATATACATTTATTGTAAACATCAACGCTGCTTTTATTTAAATGGTGAATCGGGTTCTTTAGCCATATGGTTGTATACCTGTTTATCCATCCAATTGGGAAAAAACTTATTTAATAATACCGTTAGTTTGCCTTGACTTGTAAGCACTATTTTGTTTTTTCTTTTAACAACTGCGTTATAAATATGAGTGGCGACCTCTTCTGCCGACATCATTTTGTCTTCATTGCGAGGAGATTCACCCTGCATGCTGCCATCTGCCGACAGTGCTGTATTTCTAATATTTGAAGCGGTGAACCCCGGGAACGCCATCATTACATGTAGGCCTTTTTTTAGATTCTCAATGCGTAAAGTTTCCATAAAACCGTTCATGGCAAACTTGGAAGCCGAATATCCGGTTCTGGCCGGTAATCCTTTTAAACCTGCAATAGATGAAACACCAACAACGCTGCCTTTTGATTGTAACAGATAAGGTAAAGCATGTTTTGTACAATAAACAGTTCCCCAAAAATTAACATCCATCAGTTTCTTTAAAACATCAAGATCAACATCGTTAAACATTGCTCTCATTGAAATGCCGGCATTGTTTATCAGGATGTCCACATTGCCAAATGTTTCTTTGGCGGTTAGAATAAGGTTCTTGCAGTCGTTTTCATTGCTTACATCGGTTGCATAATAAGTAGCTTCGCCACCCCTTAATTTAATGTCGTCGCAAACAGATTTTAACAAATCATTATTGCGTGCACCTAAAACAACTTTAGATCCCTTAGACGAAAACTCATAAGCCAAAGCCTTTCCAATCCCTGAACTGGCGCCTGTTATAACTACAACTTTTCCTTTCATAATTGTTTACAAGTATAATAATAATTTGGGAATTGCCATCCATCCGTTTAAAATTTGTTACTTAATTAACATACAGGAAATGGAATGGCTATAAAGTGGTATAATAAGAATTAGTTATCCATCTGCTTAATTGAAATATATATACTTTTATTCGCACATTCGTGGATAAAATAATCAGCTTCTAATTAACCAGTGAGTTTTTCCCACTTGCATTTTTTAATTAAGCGTAGATTACAGCGTGAATATTCACAGATAGCAAAGTAAACACTCCTTTTCCCTATTTTTGCAAAAAAATATTAATTATGCAACTAACCAACAGGCAACTTTTTTTACAGCATGTGGCTTTGCCTTCTGTTGACCCGGAAGCTTTGGAAGTAGTTAATGCAAAAGGAATCTATTTATTTACTGATAAAGGTGAAAAATATATCGATCTTGTTTCGGGTGTTTCTGTAAGTAATGTAGGGCATCTTCATCCTAAAGTTGTTAAAGCCGTTAAAGAACAGGTGGATAAATATATGCACCTGATGGTTTACGGAAAGTATATCCAGTCGCCACAGGTTAAGCTTGCCGCATTGATGGCGGAACATTTGCCTAAGCAGTTAAGCAGTGTTTTTTTTGTTAATTCAGGCAGCGAAGCCATTGAAGGAGCTTTGAAGTTAGCCAAGCGGATAACAGGGAGGTCAGAGATTATTTCCTTTAAAAATGCATATCATGGCAGTACGCATGGCGCTTTGAGTGTACTTGGTAATGAGGAAATGAAATATGCTTACCGTCCGTTGTTACCCGATATCAGTTTTATCCGGTTTAATGAATTGGAGGAGTTGAATCAGATTACAGACAGGACAGCCTGTGTAATTGTTGAGCCTGTTCAGGCTGAAGCAGGAATTATTTTGCCACAGGGGAATTTTTTGAAAGCACTTAGAGCACGATGTAATGAAACCGGAACCCTATTAATTTTTGATGAAGTTCAGATGGGTTTTGGCCGAACCGGAAAGCTGTTTGCTTTTGAGAATTTTGATGTTGTTCCTGATATTCTTTGTTTGGCAAAAGGGATGGGAGGAGGAATGCCCATCGGAGCTTTTGTCTCTTCAAAAGAGAATATGAACAAGCTTACTTTTAATCCTGTGCTTGGTCATATTACAACTTTTGGCGGACACCCGGTTTCGGCAGCAGCAGCACTGGCAAGTTTAGAGGTTATTCTTGAGGAGCAATTACCGGAAGAAGCAGAGAAAAAAGGCCGGTTGTTGAAAGAGACCTTGAAAAATCATTCTGCCATTACGGAAATAAGACAAATTGGGTTGATGCTTGGAGTAGAGTTGAAAAAGAAATATGTTGCATCAGAAATGGTTGCTATTTTAAAAAAGAACAAGCTCATAGTTGACCAGTTTCTGTTTGATGCCCAAAGTTTTAGAATAGCACCTCCGTTAACCATATCGGATGAGGAAACAGAGGTTGTGCTAAAGGCTGTAATAAAATCATTAAATGAATTAACACGATAGAACGAAACATCTGTTTTGGCGGTATTTTTGCCCGCAGGAAACAAAAAACGTGACAAAACAAACAAAATGTAAATCTTATAAAAGCATGAAGATATTTATTTCAATAGTATTAACCCTGTTCTCAATTAACCTTATTGCTCAAATGGCCATCACTATGCCTGCCGAGTATGAAAAAAATGAAGGGGTGATCATGACCTGGCCCTATTCGCCGGATTTCGATTCGACCATTGCCGAAATTAGCGGATATGTTGCTACATCAGGCGATGTATGGCTAATTTATAACCCTGACTCCATGCTAACTGATACCAACGATATTCGCAACTTCTTGGAGGCAACAGGGAATAACCATGATAACATTTATTTCACACAGGGATATTCCAATACTTTTTTTGTCAGAGAATATGGGCCGGTATTTGGATATGGTGTATTTGATCAGGCATTGGTTAGGTACATTGGCGATCCGCTTTTTGAAGATTACAATCGCCCTGCCGATGATTCCATTCCTGCACAATTAGCAAACCTCTGGCAAACGGATTATGTGCAGTATAGCCTTGCTTTTGAATCAGGAAACATCCTCATTGATGGTGAGAAAAATGGTTTTGTTTCAGATGTTATTTTAGAAGAAAACATGCCTCTTACTGAAGAAGAGATAAAACAGCAATTGTCTGAAATACTGAACATTTCTAATATTACTATTCTCGATGCTCCCGAACATAGTGGGGGTGGTTCAATGAAGAGCATCGACATGTTTATGAAATTACTCGACCCGGAAACAATTTTGTTTACTGAAATTCCTGACACGTTGCCCGATTACAATGTAATTGAGAATAATGTATCTGTAGTTTCAAATATGACCAATGTTTTCGGTTCACCTTATGAAGTTGTAAGAATTAAGGCAGCACCGCTTGATGATGGCGGATATGATACTACCCTTAACGGTGAATTAAGATCGTACACCAATGCGCTTGTTTTAAATGACTTGATATTAATTCCTTCGTATAATAATCCGGAATATGATTCGGCGGCTATTGATATATACAGAGCAAACACCTATGGCATGCACATTAAAATGATTGATGCCAGAGCGCTATCTCAACTACATGCGGCTATTCACACGATCACCCGTGAAAAACCGCAGGAGCATTTTTTACGAATTCGTCATAAAAAAGTTGAAGGCTCCACGGAGTATTATGGTAATGAGTACACCATAAATTGTTTGGCAACGGGTGATGATATTATTGATAGCATGTGGCTTCATTATCGTTTTAATTCAGATACTGCTTTTTTGCAAACTACGGTTCATCTGGTTTGTCCCAGTTACTATGCAGTCATTGAAAATGTTGCTCAAACCGATACTATCCATTATTATCTAGATGCAACTCTGGTAAACGGAACAACCATAACCTATCCATTATCGGCTCCTGACGGTTTTTTTTCTTTTTGGTTTGATATTACCGGAACCGAAGTATGGAGTCAAATGGATAATAAGTCAACCATCTTTCCAAATCCCGTGAATGATTATTTTATTGTTAAAGGGAATAATAAGGAGTTTGAGTATGAGATTACAGATGCCGGTGGAAGATTGCTGGATAGTGGACATGGCTTTTCAAACAGTAAAATAGAGGTAAAACAATCCCTCAGTCCCGGTATCTATTTTTTGCTATTAAGAGCAAAGCAGCGAGTTGAAAGTTTAAAATTTGTAAAGCTTTAAGATTTGCCAGTTTATCAATTACCGGAAGAACCTTATTTTCCTGATCCTAACCTGGCCAGAGAAGACGGGCTGTTGGCTATTGATGGAGACCTTTCTCCACAAAGGCTGATTCAGGCTTATGCAGCAGGAATCTTTCCTTGGTATTCGGAGGGTGAACCCATTTTATGGTGGTCGCCTGACCCGAGGATGGTTTTGTTTCCAAAAGATTTTAAACGTTCAAAAAGTTTGCGTTCAACCATTAATAAAAGTCTTTTCAGTGTTACTTTTGATACGGCTTTTGAGGAGGTAATGAAACAGTGTGCTGTAGTAAGGAGAAACGAAAACGATGGCACCTGGATTACCAGCGAGATGATTGATGCCTATGTTAAACTGCATCAATTGGGTATCGCTCATTCGGTAGAAACATGGCAAGATGGCAGACTGGTGGGAGGATTGTATGGTATTTCATTGGGTGGTACTTTTTTTGGGGAATCGATGTTTCATACAGTTACTGATGCTTCTAAAGTGGCACTTTGGTATTTGGTTGATAAATTGCTTAGCTGGGATTTTGATATGGTTGATGTGCAGCAGGAGACGGATCACTTACGTAGTTTGGGGGCACAGCCTGTAGAAAGGAAAAAGTTTTTACATTTGTTGCATAAAAGTCTTGAGAAACCGACAAGAAAAGGTAGTTGGAGTTGAGAATAGAAAAAGGTTAAATCATGGAAGAGAACAGAATATATATGCAGGAGGCCATTTCGTTGGCTGATAAAAATGTGCACAATGGCAACGGTGGTCCATTTGGGGCTGTTGTGGTTAAAGACGGAGTAGTTATTGGCAGGGGAGGTAACAGGGTGACTACAAGTAACGATCCTACTGCACATGCTGAGATTGTTGCTATTCGTGAGGCCTCAAAGAAGCTTGGAACTTTCGACCTCTCGGGCTGTGAAATTTATGCCAGCTGCGAACCCTGCCCCATGTGTTTGGGTGCAATATACTGGGCGCATATTGACAAGCTTTATTATGCTGCCACCAAAGATGATGCTGCCAAAGCTAATTTTGATGATTCATTTATCTATGCCGAAATTGCCAAACCCAAAGATCAACGTCAACTCCAGTCGGTACAAATGATGCGTGAAGATGCAATAAAGGTATTTGAGGAGTGGAATAAATCGGAGAAAAAGACTCCGTATTAGAAAACTTTTTTAATTAATTATTGATGATTAGCGATTGTTGCTTTATTCAATCTTAAATTTCCAATCGTTGATCTGCAATTTGTTAATTGTTTTTATTCATACTGAGTTGTTAAGACCGATAGAATCCGATACCTGATATCCGGTTGAGTATTTCTAATAAAACTTTAGAAAAGTTAGCCTGTTACGGCTAGATACTTATCTAAAGTTTACTATATAGAGCTGAATGAAAAAAATATTTTTTAAGAAAAACTTGGATATTTCAGAAAAAGTTTATTTTTGCACCAGATATAGTCTGCTGAAATAGGCAGATTTAATGATGGTTTATTAAAATTTAGAAATGGGTTTATACTCATTTCAATATCGTTCTTACAATTAAAAATACTTTTTGGTAAACTAAATTAATGTATTCAATCACTTAAATGTTTAATTAAAACTCTTTAAAATGAAAAAACTAGTAAAAATTAGTTTAGTATTGGTAGCCATGATTGCTTTTGGAGCTACCTCGTTTGCACAGCAGCAGGCAACAGCTCATGTATCTACTGATGCGCGTATTATTGCACCTATTACTATTGCCGGAACACAATCTTTAGAGTTTGGTGATATTGCTGTTGGTACCGCAGGAGGATCAGCAACTGTTGCTCCAAATGGTTCTACTAGTACAACTGGTGATGTTTCTCTTCCTAGTGCCGGTGGTGGAGCATCCAGACATAACGCTATCTTTACCGTAGGTGGGCTTGCTAATGCTACGTACACTATTAACTTAACAAATGCTACAATTACACTGAGTGATGGTGGTGCTAATACAATGAGTGTAGGAACGTTTGTTACAGACCCAACTCCAACAGGAACTCTTGATGGTACAGGAGCGCAATTGATTAATGTTGGTGGAACCATTACTGTTAGTGGTAGTCAGGCTGCAGGAACTTATACAAATGCACAGGATTTAGAGATTACTGTAGCTTATAATTAAGAGAATAGGAATCCGGAAATAATTAGGCATTGCATTTGCAATGCCTTTTTTTGGACTTGCATTGATTTTTTACGATATGCTTAACTTCTTGTATCATTAATAATGAAGAAAGTAGTGTTTTATATCATATTTCTATTTGTGTTTTTCTTTGGAGTGTCCATTGAATTACAAGCACAAGATATTGAGTTGATGTATGAACCAGCTTATGTTTCGCCGGTAGCACACGTAGAAGTTAGCGCCAGAATAATAAAAATGTTTCAGGCCACGGAATTTACTCCCCTTAATTTTGGAAAAGTGGCCTTGAATGATGCAGGTGTTCAGATAGAAATAACACCAACAGGGATGCGAAAGGTTTCAGGAAGTATTGATACTAAAGATAAAAGTTATAGTCCGGCAAGATATTATATTTCAGGTGGTAATTTGACTTCTTGTAAAGTGCAGATTCCCAACGAACCCATAATCCTTACAAATTTTCGTGATTCGAAAACAATTGTTGTTTCTGATTGGAGTGCAGATTATTATGCTGAGAATGGTACTGGTACTAATGATGGACTACAGGCGATAACTCTCGGAGCTACATTAAATGTAGGAAGTAAGGCAGATAATCCCGCTGGTGTTTATGATGGAACCTACGATATAACTTTTTTATACAATTAGTAATAAGCTTTCGTATTAGATTTGCTTTACGTTTATTATTTAAATTGTAAAAACCTGCTTTCTTTGATTTCCATTTACCTGTTCTAATTCTGTAGTGTTGTTCACGCTAAATTGTTAGTTATTTCATGTCGATTACAAGTCCCTATAACTTAATTATTTTATATTTGTGATATTCTTTAATAAATTACGATATGAAAAAAGATAATAGAATTAGTAAATTGATTATTTCTGATATGACAAAGCATTTAGGAAAAATCATATTAAGTTTAGCGTTAATAATTATTCTTATTCCTTTTGATACCTTTGCACAAGGTGGACTGTTGATTACACCAAGACGAGTAATATTTAATGGAAAAAAGAATACTATTAATGTTAACTTGGCTAATTCTGGTCAGGATACTTCTACTTATCTTATATCGTTTGTTCAATACAGAATGAGAGCCGATGGTGGATTTGATCAAATTACTGAACCGGATTCTGGTCAGTATTTTGCAGATAAGTATATTAGGCTGTATCCTAGAAAAGTTACACTTCCTCCAGGAACTAATCAGGTAGTTAAATTACAACTGAGAGGTTATAAGAAACTTAAAGATGGAGAGTATCGTTCTCATCTTATTTTTAAATTGAAGAATGATTTAACAGCGCTAGGCATGGAAGATGAAAATAAGGATACAACTACCATTTCCATTAGGTTAGTACCTGTATTTGGTATCTCCATCCCTGCCATCATTCGTAAAGGAAAATCAACAACACAGGTTAGCTTGTCTGATATAGCTGTTAACATGGTAAATGATACTACACCGAGTTTAAATATAACATTTAATCGAACCGGGAACTTTTCTGTGTATGGAGATATAACAGTTGATTATATTTCTCCTGATTTGGAAGAGCCTGTCCAAGTTGGTGTGGTAAGAGGACTTGCTGTATACACTCCGAATAAGTTAAGACATTTTACACTTACACTGGATAACAATTACAATTACAACAAAGGTAAATTAAGGGTTGTATATAAATCTAAATCAGATTTAAACAAAACAGTTACACTGGCAGAAAAGGAGTTGACTTTGGAAAATTAGTGTAGTGCACTAAAATCTTTTTCAATCAAGTAACATGTGTACTAATAGGATATCAGTTAACGGAATACTAAATTTATATGTTTACATCATATGTGCATACTAGATTAATACTATTTGCAAAAGCCTTTTTTAAAAGAGGTTCCAGGCTGCTCGTTGCCTTTTTTTTACTGTTTGCTGTTTCTACATCATTTTCACAAACCACTATCTGGCTTGAGGATTTTCCTTATAGCGATGGAACCACTGTGGGTAGTGGTACTCCTCCTAAATGGACTCGTGACGTTTCTGATTGTGACCTTACTCGTCCTTATGCCCATTTTGAAGTTTCGTCAAATTATATGGAAGGGCGTAACCTGGATGGGGAAGCCGTATGGACTTCAGAGTTAATTGATATTTCAGACTATACTAATGTAAAAATTTCGACAGATGTTTCTAAAGCCGGTACTTTGGAGCCTGATGATTACATTAGATTTTATTATAAGCTAAACGGAGGTACAGAAACTTTATTTGATGTAAATGGTAGTATTGAAGATGACTTTTCAGCAACAGTTGCTTCTCAAAGTGGTTTAGATGGTAATAATTTAGAAATTGTTGTCCGGGTTAGGAACAACTGGAAGTATGAGCGGCATCGATTTGACAATATGAAAGTGGAGGGGACAATTCGGGGAGATGATTGTGCAGCAGCAATCCCAGTGAATGAAGTTGTTGATTTGCCCTTTAGTACCAATGCACCTATTACTGTCAGTGGTGTAAATCCAAGTTGTGGTGGAGGTACTAATCCTTATGATATCTGGTATGCATATACCCCTTCCGGTACAGGTATGGCAACTTTTGACCTTTGTGGAAGTAATTATGATACGAGATTGGCCATTTGGGATGGTTGTGGTGGTAGTCAACTGGCTTGTAATGATGATGACGGGCCCTCATGTTCAGGATTACAATCCAGTATTGAAATGGAAGTAACAGGTGGGGTTACTTATTATGTACAGGTTGGCGGTTATAATGCCAACAGAGGTACAGGTGATCTTACTATTTCGCTTATTCCTTATCCTTCCAATGACGATTGCGCTAATGCCATTGCCATCAACGAGGTGGATGGTCTTGGGTATAGTACTACTAATGGCCATGCCAGCGGAGTGCGCCCCAGCTGTGGTGGCTCTACTAATCCTATTGATATATGGTATGCCTACACGGCTACACAAACCGGTAGTGCGGTATTCTCTCTATGTGGTAGTGATTACAATACGCGGTTAGCGATATGGAGTTCTTGTGGTGGAACAGAATTGGCATGTAATGATGATGCTTATTGGTGTAGCTATAGCACTGAAAATTCTGAATTAACCATGAATGTTACCAATGGTACCACTTATTATGTTCAGGTTGCGGGTTATAATGCGGAAAAAGGTGACGGGTCACTTACCATTTCTGTTTCTACTTTAGGAACCAACGATGCTTGTGCCAATGCAATAGTTGTAACTGCACCTTCAGAAACTAATTATACTACTGTTGGAGCAACATCCGCAGGCGACAGAGCTTCTTGTGTAAATTCAGGTGATGCAGATCCTATTGATATTTGGTTCTCATACACGCCTGCTGCAACAAGTGTGGTAAACATTGGTTTGTGTGAAAGTCATTACGATTCGCAGATTGCCGTATGGGATGCTTGTGGTGGTACCGATATTGCCTGTAATGATGATGAAGGACCACTTTGTTCTGACCTTGGTGTTAAAGGAGCTAGTGTTCAGGTTAGTGTTACTGCAGGTTCCACTTATTACATTCAGGTGTTTGGCTGGGATGGTGCTACTGGTAATGGAGACCTGTCATTGGTGTTGGTACCTCCGCCAACTAATGATGATTGTGCCAATGCTGCTCCCATACATGAAGTTACAGATACAGTTTTTACAACTACTGTAAATGCTACTGCCGGTGGTGATAATCCCGGCTGTGGCGGGGCAACCGATCCTGTAGATATTTGGTATGCTTATTCCCCCACTGAATCTGGCCTTGCCGATTTTGATCTTTGTGGAAGTTCATTTGATACCCGGCTTGCCATTTGGGATGCTTGTGGTGGTTCTGTGTTGGCTTGTAACGATGATGATAATTATTGTGGATCGGGGTCAACGCAGTCTCATATTAGCATGCAGGTTTATTTAGGTACTACTTATTATGTCCAGGTAGGTGGAAAAGATGGTAATGTAGGAACCGGTGATCTGACTATTTCTCTTACCCCATTTCCGACCAATGATGATTGTGTGGACGCCATTGCTATTAATGAAGTTACAGATTTATCTTTTATAACTTCCATTGGTGCCACAGCAGGCGGCGATAACCCCGGTTGTGGTGGTGGTACTAATCCGGTTGATATATGGTATGCTTATACGCCAACAGCTACAGGTAAAGCCTTGTTTGATTTGTGTGGTAGCAGTTTTGATACAAGAATTGCTTTGTGGGATGCTTGTGGGGGAACCGTGCTGGCATGTAACGATGATAATGGGCCGGGGTGTTCAGGAAGCAATGCAAGTTTAGAATACAATGTTTCAACCTCCAATACCTACTATGTACAGGTTGGAGGAAGAAATGGAAATACCGGTGAGGGTGATCTTACCATTAGCTTTGTAAATATTCCAAACGGACAGTGGATTGGTGTGGTTGACAGCGATTGGGATACTCCCGGAAACTGGGTAAACGGTGTGATTCCCAATTCAGGTATAGATACGCGAATTATTGATGCACCTCCTAACTTTCCTGAAGTGGATGAAGTGGCAGATTGTAAAAACCTGTTTGTTGATGTTGACGATTCGGTTACTATTAATACTGGTTCTGTTTTTTCGGCTTATGGTGATTATACATTCAATGGGGTTTTTATTATTAACGATGGTACTTTTGGCCTTACAGGCGATTTTATAAATAATGGTACTTTTCATCATAATGGAGGGACTTTAATCTTTAACGGAACAACACAGTCTGTCACGGGTAATTCAACTACTCCGAATTCTTTTTATAGTGTAACGGTAGCATCAGGAAGTACTACAACTCTTTCAAACAGTGGAAGCACCTTGTCGGGAGTTTTAAAAGTGGATGGAACACTTAATACCGGAGATGATCTTACGTTGAAGTCGACAGCCTCGCAGACTGCACTGGTTGATGGTTCGGGAACAGGGACTATTTCCGGAGAAATCAACATGGAAAGATATCTGCCTTCTGCTTTTGGATATCGGTATGTCAGTTCTCCTTTTACCTCGGCAACGGTTAACGAATTTTCACCCTACGTAAATCTAAGTGCTACTTTTCCTCCCATGTATGCCTATGATGAGAATGATACAGCATCAGGCTGGTACAATTATTCTGATCCTTCTTACACACTTAATCCGTTATACGGTTATGCACTTAATTTTGGTTCAGGCTCATCCGCATTAACTTTTGAAATGACAGGAACGGCTACTGATGGTTCCGTTGGCCCTTTGACTTTGTATAATCACGATCGTATTTACACTGAGGGCTTTAATTTGATAGGGAACCCATATCCGTCACCCATCGACTGGGATGCAGCAAGCGGCTGGGCAAAAACAAACATTGATGATGCGGTTTATTACTTTAATCCAAGTACGACTGATCAATATGGCGGAACCTATAGTACATACATAAACGGAGTTTCCAGTGATGGCACGGCCAATAGCATTATTCCTTCTATGCAGGGCTTTTTTGTTCATGTTACTGATGGTGCTTATCCGGTTACAGCATCTTTAGGTATTAACAATGATGCAAGGGTAAATAACCTCTCTCCAACTTATCATAAGAAATCAGAACAGGTTAATAGTGCGTTGTTGCGTTTGTGTGTTCAATATAATGATGCAGAAGTTTACGATCCATTGGTTATTTATTTTAATGATTCAGCTTCAGCAGCATTCGAAAAGAGTAGAGATGCTCTCAAGCTAATGAACTCTGATTCGCAGGTGCCAAGCTTTTATGCATTCTCGTCTGATAACCGAAAGCTTTCCATCTATTCGGTTTCTGTTCCGGATGACAGCCTGAGCATTATTCCTGTTGGATTGTCCATTGACAAAGATGCTTTGGTAACATTTAATGCATGTAATGTTGATTTGTTTGATGAAAATGTTCAGATTCTGCTACACGATAAAGGAAATTATCTTTATCACAATTTAACTTTGAATCCGGTATATAAAATCTATCTTGAAGCTGGTGATTATACTGA
>Ga0256913_10000032_pt1 | contig 56459 bp, 43 predicted proteins | sample Axial_MatmetaG_FD_185970 | JGI IMG/M metagenome (GOLD analysis project Ga0256913, IMG submission 185970) | Deep-sea worm associated microbial mat communities from Axial Seamount, Juan de Fuca Ridge, Pacific Ocean - Axial_Mat | ecosystem: Environmental > Aquatic > Marine > Oceanic > Microbial... | reverse complement strand
AGCCATTAAAATTGTAAATAATACAATTGCAGTAGCATCATTAAATATGCTTTCTCCGTCAATTAAAGTAAGAAGGCGCTTAGGTGCCTTTATTTCATTAAACAGGGCAATGACAGCAACCGGATCAGTTGCGGATATAAGAGCGCCGAAAAGCAGTGCGCTGCTTAAGGTTAGTGATGTAAACATTGGGAGAATGCCTCCTATCACTCCTGCAGATATTATGATTCCGGCACATGCAAGCAGAAGTATAGGAAAAAGGTTTTTAAGTAGGAGTTTCAGATTTATGTTTATTGCCGCATCAAATATTAATGTAGGGAGAATGAGGAAAAGTATAATGTCAGGAGATAATTCAAGATGGCTTAAAGATTCAAGAGAATCCATTTGTTGAGCCATTAGTCCAAGGACTCCGCCTATGACAACTAATCCAATGGTATAAGGAAAGTGGAGTTTTTTCAGGATTATAGAGGATAGAACTGCAATTCCCAATAAGCTGCAGACTATAATCACACCGTGTTCAATTACTTGTTCCATTGTTCATTCCTTTTATTCTTTATTCTATCATCATATTTCTTTTTATAAAATATTTGTTCATTATCCGTTTTCTTGTTATATATCCTGTAATTTCTTTGTTTCTGTTTCTGGTTATCAGAATACCGGAATTATTCATTTCCATTTTCTGAAGTGCTTCAAGGGTATTGTTATTTTCCTCTATATACATATCCTGTCTTCTGATATATTTTCTTATATCCGGAGCATTGGCGTTTCCGAATATGTCTTTGAAACTTATTGTGCCGGGAGACTGATTGGTTTTTTCTATAACAGGAATGGATGTAAGGTTATGAAATACCATAAGAGACAGTACATCGGCGGTGCTCATTTCAGGTTTTGCAGAAATCAGTTTACTGTCCATTACTTCCTGAACGGAAGTTATTTTAAATATACTTACGAGTTTATCAAGCTGAATTGAAATTCCCTTTCTACTCAGTTTTTTTGTGTAAATGCTTTCTCTGTAGAAAAATCGTGTTACAAAAGTTGCGATAACGACAGAAAGCATAAGCGGGAGCATTATTTCATAATTACGGGTCATTTCAAATGTCATAATTATTGCCGTTAATGATGCTCCAGTGGTGCCCGCCGCAACTGCAGCCATTCCTACAAGAGCATATGCGGATACCGGCGCGGTAATCGTAGGGAAAAAGTGATTTACTATTATCCCGATTACAGCACCTGTTCCAATGCCTATGAATAATGACGGTGCAAATACACCGCCTGATCCGCCTCCTGATAAAGTTAAGGCATTTGCTGTTATTTTTATGAAAACAAGCAGTAACAGAAGCAGAATAGGCGGATAATATCCAGTCAGCGTATCTGTGATAAATGCATATCCGACTCCAAGTATATAATAGTGTCCTGTCAGAATATAGAGCAACCAGGCAGTCAATCCCAGAATCAAACCTGCCACAGCACCTTTTAAATAATGGTTGATTTTGACTTTTTCGAAGAAATTTTCCATTGAATAAAGAGTATATATATAAGCTATCGCCACAAAACCAGCCGCAAAACCAAGTAATATGTAAAAGCAAAATTCATATGAGGATTTTAGGCTGTACGACGGAATAACAAATGCTGGTTCAGAGCCAATAAAATGAGTCGAAACTGCTGTTGCGACCGTTGATGCTACTACCAGCGGGAGAAGTTTCAGAATACTGAATTCAGGCAGCATTAATTCAACGGCAAATGCGACCCCTCCTATAGGCGCGTTGAATGTAGCCGCAATACCGCCCGCTACACCCGTACAGACCAGGGTAATAATTTCCTGTGGTTTTAATTTCAGTATTTGCCCCAGGGTCGAGCCAAAACCTGCTCCTATCTGAACTATTGGTCCTTCTCTGCCTACGGAACCTCCCGAACCAATACAGATTGCAGAGGCCACAGATTTGACAAGAGAAACTGCAGGTCTTATTTTACCGCCATTTTCTAAGATGCTGTACATTACTTCCGGTACACCGTGACCTTTTGCTTCCGGAGCGAAATTTCTGGTCAGCCATATCACTATAAGTATTCCTGCTGCCGGAATAAATATTATCCCCCAATGAAATGAAGAGATGCTGTGCAGGGCACTGTTATATTTTAAAGAGCAGGAACCCGAGAAGGAGAGGTTATGAAAAAATGCGATCATATAGCGGAATGATACGGCACCAAGGCCTGCTATCATTCCTACTACCAGTGCGTAAACTGAAATCTTTATTGTTCCTTTTAGACGGATATCATAAAAATCCTGAAAAGATTTATTTCGGCTCCAGAGATTTTTAATATCGGATATCCCGTTTTTAAAATGATTTCTGATGTTTTTATTCAAGTTTTCTGTCATTTTTATTTACTCTGTAATAACATTGTAAAATTCTGCAGGACCAGAAATAGAACATAGCCGTGAAAAACAGTTTTTCTGTTTAAGTTTCATGCTTAATTTGGATACGATGCGTAAATGCAGATCATGCTGGTCAGTCCTTCCTACTATCATAAAAAGCAGATGTACTTTTTGACCGTCAATTGCCCCATAGTTACTTATCCCTTCTTTAATAACCGCAGCAGATACTGCCATATCGGAAGCTTCTTGTATTCTTGTATGGGGAATTGCAATGCCTAATCCCATACCGGTACTCATCAGCGCTTCGCGTTTGAATATATTTTCCTCTATTATATGTTTTCTGCATCTGACAGGACTGTCAGCAAGTAATTCTGACATTTCTTTTAATATAAGTGACTTTTCTGCATATTCTTTTATTACGATTCTTTTTTCAGATATAACATCTTTCAGCAATGAATCTTCTTTTGAAATTGGAACCGAAGTTTCGGTATTTTCCCCTCTAGCAATTTTTTCAATATCTTTCCGGAAGAAACAATAGCGTCCTTTAATGATTTCAGCTCCTGGTATTTTTTTTTGTGTATAGATAGAGATGATTTTTTCAAGCGACAGACCCGTACATTCAGATGCTTCTCTTTCACTAATAAATTCAGAACTCATATTTTTTCCGTTTAAACTTATTTTAGTTATTCTATTTACTTTTCTAATTTTCGTAAAGATAATACCTTTTTCTTTCTTGTCAATGTAAAATAAGGGACATTTATTAAATTATTTCCATATATATCTTTTTATGTCTATTAATGTCCATATATTGTATACTTTTTTAAATTAAATAAATATCAATTGATATTTATTTTTTATTTGACAAACTCATTTTACAGATTAGAGTTTTATTTAACGATTTGTTTTTTATTTAAAAGAATAATTAGTAGTAAAAAGAAAAAGGGGAATCTTATGAAAAAGATTATCGTTATGCTTATATTAGCATCTCTTTCGTTTATGAAACTTTATGCGGAAGAAGGGACTCAACCAGATGACAATTGCATAAAGATTAATGTAGACGACAAACTTTCAGGTAAAAGTAAAAATTCTTATGCTTTAACAGTAGAGAGGCTTATGCTTTTTTATGGGTCAGATGTAGATTTGGCTTATATTAATCTTGTAAATTCAGTGGCATTTGATAACCTTCGTGAATTTGGCAGTATTAATACTAAAATGGAAGCATTTCTTGATTTTTCAAAACACGAAGGAAGAACAGCCGGTTTGAAAATAAAAAAGATTTACCAGATGAAGGATTCGCATTTGCGCGGGCTTATTCGTCTTTACAACTCTTTTGCAAAAAAGGAGAAGAAGCCTCAAATTTCTTTGAAGGGAAAATGTACTAATGTTTTTTACAATGGGGTTCGAGATGATTTCCTCAGGTTAGATCCTGAACTCAGAAAAAAAGCAAGAGCAAAATCCTCTAACAATAAATTTGTTGCAGTTGTAAAAAAATATATAGATAAAGGTATTCCTGTTGTCTGGTCTCCTGTTTTCGGAAGCAGGGAAACTAGAGTATTAAGTCCGATATATCTGATTACCGGCTATAATGACAATACAAAAGAAATTATATATCTGGATATGTCAAAAACACCTCAGAGAATGAATTACGAAGAAGCTTGGGGTATCACAACTGGAATGTCGACTATAAAGCCTAGGGTATCAAAAAAATAGACTCAAATAAAGAGATAATATGCTAGAACTGTTTTTCATTCAAAATAGATATTAAAAATGAAAAACAGTTATATTAAAAAAAATGATTTAATAAGCATAACTGCATTAAGTATATTCAGTGTAGTTATGCTTTTTTATTATTTAAGCAGACCGTTATGGTATGATGAATCGTTAACATTATTGAAATTTGTACCATTATCATATTCCAGAATATATACAGATTATTCTATACCCAATAATCATATTGTCTATACTTGGATTTTAAAATTCTTCACGAAAACATTAAATAATTTTTTCTCTCAAAATGAAATTCTTTTACGTGTCCCCTCAGGAATCTTTATAATATTATCAATTATTCTACTTTTCAAACTGTTGCGAAGCAGAACTTCACAAACAACTGCGATATTTGCGTGCTGTTTATTCATTTGCTCGCAACCATTTATTATATATGGCAGTGCGATAAGGGGATATTCTCTCTCTTTTCTTCTTGTAATATCAGGTTTCTATTTCTGTCAAAAATGGTTAATTGATAAGAAAAAATTATTTTCTGTCTTATTTTTTATTTCTGTATTGATTGGAGTCGGATCGATTCCGTCAAATATAATAATTTTTTCAATAATACCACTTATACCAACTGAGCAAGATAAAAATGCAACATTAGCTCTTAGCACCCAATACCTGAAAAAGCGGTTATCAGTTCTATTTCTTGCTCTCTTGGCATTTATGATATTTTATCTGCCCATTATTAAAAAACTTTACCATGCACTTAAAAATAATAATGGTTGGCTAAATTCACCAGGTGCAATTATTCATCTGTATTCAGCATTTACCATATCATTTCTACCTCTCATAATATTGGCTTTATTTAAAATTATTTTTTCTGCCAAAAAAACAAACTCACATATATTAATTTCAACCTATGTATATACTTTAATATTCACACTGCCAGTTTTATTTTTATTACGACATCCGGTACCATTTCCCAGAGTATTTTTCCAATTTTGGCCTATATGGATTTTTATCATTTCATTGCCTGCAGATGAATTCATTCAACATCATCTGCAATTCTCTAAAAAATACGCTTCCCTGATAATCTTATTAATAATCTTTATAATTGGAGTAATTGAAAAATCATTTGCTTCGTCATTTTCAGCATATCTTAAACCTAAAACATCTCAAGATGACTTTTTTAAGCCATATTATATGAGAAATTCATTTCACCCTGAAGCAGTTGTAGAAATGTTAAATACTTCCAACTTGCAAAAACCCATATTCCTTTCTGTCTTTGCAGACTATCCCTCTCTTTATTTTTATTCAAAATTAAAGAAATATCCAGATTCTATGTGGCTATTTGATGCTCCGAATTTTAAAACTAATACAACTTTAAATCAATTAACTGTAGTTGTTAAAAACTATTACGATTTGAAGATTAGAATGAATCAATTCAATATGAATTCTTTTTCCATAATCTCAGAATCTCCAAATCAAATTGTCGTCTTATTAAAAAAATAGTCTATCTGAAATATTCTGCATATATTTCAATAATATTAAAAACCCAGAGGTTCAATAAAGAAGCAAAGCAAAATTTTATCAAGCGCGACATTTGCGTTGGCATTTGCTACAAACATTTTATCATAATTTGCGGCTAATTTACCTGCAATCGGATATATTCGATAGGTTATCTATGGCAAGACTGCGCATTGTTATGCGGAGTGGAGTTGATTACTGGACAGGAATAGAATAAAGTGCTCTATATCAATAATGTAGGCCTTAAATTACAGCTCAAACAGGCTTCGTCTGATTAAGAGTCAAAATGCTATAACAGGCGCTATTAATTTCGCACCCGCTTTTTTTGATAATTAGAGTTTGGAAACTTGCATAATATTATTTGATTTAAGCTCTTCTGAGTATATATGTATAGAGCAGATATATTATCAAATTTACGGAATAAGCACAATTGCTTTATATATTCTATATAGTTTTCTTATACATTAAGTGTAAAATGTGTTTATTAAATATTTTTGCAGATCCGCTTATACGCTTCTGCATAAAATATAAATGATGAGCAAAAATTAATAATAATTGAGATATAATTCAGGGAGATCTTATGGAAAATTTTTATGTAACAACACCGATATATTATGTTAATGACAAGCCACATATCGGACATGCATATACTACAGTACTCGCGGATATTCTTGCAAGATATCACAGACTGCTCGGAGAAGATACTTTTTTTCTGACCGGAACAGATGAGCATGGGCAAAAAGTTCAGAAAGCAGCCGAGCAGAATAAGATAACCCCGAAAGAGCAGTGCGACACCACCTATATAAGGTTTCAGGAACTTTGGGAAAAGCTTGTAATTACGAATGATGACTTCATCAGAACAACAGAAGAAAGGCATAAAAAAGTCGTACAGGAAATACTTCAGGATTTATATGATCGTGATTTGATTTATAAAGATGAATATCAGGGAAGATATTGCGTCCCTTGTGAAAGATTTTTTACTGATAAAGATTTAGATGATGCAAAACTTTGTCCTGAGTGCAAGCGCGAAACTGAAGAAATTGTCGAAAGCAACTATTTTTTCAGAATGAGCCGCTATCAGGACTGGCTTATTGATTATATAAAAAATAATCCTAATTTTATTCAGCCTTCTTTCAGAGCAAATGAAACTTTGGGTTTTCTGAAAAAAACATTAGGAGACCTATGTATTTCCCGACCTAAAAATCGCCTTTCCTGGGGAATTGAACTTCCTTTCGATAAGGATTTTGTATGTTATGTCTGGTTTGATGCTCTTGTTAACTACATCAGTACAGTCGGATACAGAAGAGATGATGAAAAATTTGCAAAATGGTGGCCAGCATCTTATCATCTAATCGGGAAAGATATTCTTACAACTCATACAGTTTACTGGCCGACAATGCTCAAGGCAATGAATCTGCCTATGCCAGAAACCATTTTTGCACATGGCTGGTGGCTTATTGGAGAGAGCAAAATGAGTAAATCAGCAGGAAATGTAGTCAATCCAATGGAAATGATTGAAAAGTACGGGGTTGATGCATTCAGATTTTTTCTCATTTCAGAAATGAGTTTAGGGCAGGATGCTTCGTTTACTGAAGAAGCATTTATTTCTAGATATAACAGTAATCTGGCAAATGATCTGGGAAATCTGACAAGTAGAGTTATAAAAATGATATTTAAACAGTGTAATGGAGTTTTACCGGAACCGGACGAATCTTCCGAACTTGAATGCGAACTCAAAAACAGTGCTTTTAAGGCAGTAAATGCCATGGAAGATGCGATACTTAATATGAAACTGGATCGCGGAATAGAAGAAGTTATGAATGCAATTCGTGCAGGAAACAGATATATGGAACAAACCGCCCCCTGGAAACTTGCAAAAGAAGGAAACATAAAAAAGCTCAATACTGTATTATATACTACAGCAGAGCTTTTACGGGTTGTTTCAGGATTATTAATGCCGGTAATGCCGGAGAAAATGAGAAATTTAAGAAGGGGTTTGGGAATTACTGAAACTTCTCTGGATATTGAGAATCTGAAAAAATGGGATATTCTTAAATCAAAAGTACAATGCGAAGATAACGGACCACTCTTTCCCAGAGTCGAAGTTAAGAAAATTGAAAAGCCAGCTAAGAAAAATGATAACAAAAACAAGAAAGAACAGAAAGAACAGAAAGAAGAGAATGCAGGTTTAATTACAATTGATGAATTTTTTAAAGCAAAATTAAAAACAGCTGAAATTATATCAGCCGAAAAAATTGAAAAAGCAGACAAACTGCTGCGTCTGCAAATTAAGATAGGTAATGAAAAAAGACAAATTGTTGCAGGTATTGCCCAAGACTATTCTCCAGATAGTATAATAGGTAAAAAAATAATAGTTGTTGCCAATTTAAAACCTGCTGTTATTAGGGGAATTGAATCTCAAGGAATGCTTCTTGCCGTCAAAAATGGAAATAGACTTACGATTGTTACAGTCCAAGACGATATTCCATCAGGATTGAGTGTGGGATAAATTGCAACTCGACAATATATTGTTTACAGGAAAATTATAAGAACTTATTATATAATTCTCTCTGAACCGCAAGAAGTAAATAAACTAATTATTTAAAATAAATAGAGTGATATGAAAATATTAAAAAGTATGTCCGGAGTTGCTATTGCTAATTTATCAAGCAGGCTGCTTGGCATGCTACGGGATATTCTGTTTGCATCTGTACTTGGTGGTGGGACATTGATGTCTTCCTGGGTTTATGTTTTTTTAATACCAAATTTATTCAGACGCATACTAGGAGAAGGAGCATTAGGAAATGTTTTAGTACGATTGCTCAAAGAATCGTTGGAAAAAAATAATGACAAAGAAAAAGCAGCAGTAAAATTCTTATCATTAACTGTTTTTTTAGGAGGGTTACTAGGATTTATTTCTCTTCTTATTGCAGGAGTATCCTTAACCGCATCATATTTTGTAAATTCTCATGAAATTAAATTAATTCTTCAGGCATTACCCATTATTATCCCTTATACTGTTTTTATATGCCTAACCGGTATAACATCGGGAGCGTTAAACTGTCTTAAAAAGTTTTTTCTACCCGCTCTTACTTCTCTGTTTTTAAATATTTTTTTGATAGTTACTCTCTATTTTTTAGTGCCTGAATTATCTTCAGCATATTCTATTTTAATTGCTCTTTCAATTGCTGTTTTGTGTGCAGGATTTTTGCAGTTGTCAATTATGCTTGTGATGTTAAAGAAGAATGGGTTACTTGATTTAAAACACCTTAAACTAATTTCATTTTCTGACCCGTTCATTAAAGAAGTGTTTAAATTAGCATGGCCCGCAGTTATTGGTGCAGGTGCGTTACAGGCAAGTATGTTTATTGATAAGTCATTGGCATTATGCCTTGGGAATTATGCTGTTCCGTCTTTGTATTATAGTGACAGAATTGTATTTATTACAATCGGGATATTTGCAGTATCTTTGAATACTGTGATGATGCCAAATATGTCAGAATTTGCTGTTAATAAAGATTATAAAGGACTAAGTAACGCAATAGCAACTGGACTTAAACATATGTTATTTATATGCATTCCAGCAACTGTCTTTACAATTTTATTCCGATATGAAATTATTCGTTTATTATTTATGAGAGGAGCATTTGATATTAAAGCCCTTAATGAAACGGCTTTTGCATTGAGTTTTTATGCTTTTGGTATTCCTTTTTTTGCAACTGTAAAAATATTGACTTCTGGTTTTCAGTCACAAAAAAAAATGAAACTGCCGGTTCGCATTTCGATTATCTGTATATGTGTTAATGTAGTTTTAAATCTTATATTAATGCAGTATTTTAGACAAGGGGGCATTGCACTTGCTACAGTGATTGCATCACTGCTGAATAACTCAATTTCATTTTATTTTCTTAATCGGGAATTAAAGCATCTCAAATTATCTCCAATTCTTTACTCGGGTTTTAAGTCAATAGTTTCAGCTTTAATTGCAGGATGGGTAGCGCTGTTAATTTATCAACATCTACTTAATGGATTATCCCTTCTAGTTACTATTATTATTTTATTTTCTGTTTTCTGCTTAAGTTTTACTTTATCTTCGGCTTTATTAAAATCTGAAGAATTAAATGACTGGTTAAAAATCGTTTTAAAAGATAATAAGAGAACTTGATTAAGCGTGAATTTTTTTTAGATTCAGCATCATTCTGAACTCTTTAGGAGTAAGGTTAAGGTTCTTTTTGAAAACCTTTGTAAAATAACTCTGATCTTTAAATCCGCAGCGGAGGCTGATTTCACCAAGAGAAAGCGAGGTAAAAGATAAGAGTCTTTTTGCTTCTTTAATTCGTATATCATTCAAATGCATTGAAAAGGTTCTACCTGTCTCAGATTTCAATTTATGCATAATACTCGAACTGCTAGCACCTACGGCTTTGGATATGTCGGAAATTTGAATATCTTCCCCATAATGTTTATAAATAAATTCAATTACCTTCTCAGACAAAAGCTCTTCAACCTGCATTTTTTCTGATTTACGGAAAATATTCATTATGGTCATTTCAAACCAGTAACAAAGCTCTTTCATATCGTCAATTTTTGCCATATTTTCAATACGCATTGTCAATCGCATAATAACCTTCGACCACTTCTCTTTTTTTAATAAAAAATGGGTCGCGATTGCAGATATAGAAATCATAAGAAATGCCTTGACTGATTTTATGTCATTAGGAATTCCTCCGGCGGCAAATGATAAAATCGCATCTATTTGAGATAAAAGTAAAGCTTCATCACCAGATTCCAGCGCAGATAAAAGTGTATTTGTGCCTGTAAAAATTTTTTCACGCCGTTCTTGTATAGACAATGATTTGATATACGGAGCAGTATTCGACAGTTTTTCCTGACGAGTCCATATTACTTCATTTATATTAAATAACTCTCTATTTAGAAGCTTAGCTACAACCATAGTATCTAATAATGTATTTTTTAGATTTTCTATATTAACAATAGGAATTTCCTCTAGTCCCTGGAGGGCACTTAAAAAGTGCTGTAAATTAGAATTTTCATCAATCGCTGATAAAGTTGCCCAAATATGATGTTGAATTTCATGAAATCTGCCATGAGGCAATAAACCTCCGATTTCAAGAGCTCCAATTACTCTTTTTCCATCAGGTGCTATTGGGGCAACTAAAAAAGAAAGACCAAGCCAGCATTCTGCATAATAGACTTGTCCTGAAATAAGGGAATGATACGCTCCGGTTGTTGCGTTATGTCGACAAAATGCGGAAGATTTATCATTAAAAACGCAAGCTTTGCATAATCTACAGAATGTTTTTCCAACAATTGGCTGCTGTTCATCAATAAAATGTACAACGGCACCGCATTCTGCTGAATCATCCAGATATCGTAAAGCAGTATTTAATTTTTTCCAAAGCTCTTCTTCCATGTATAAACTTCTCCACTTTTGAATTTATGTGGAGCGTTATTGTAAATTTCTAATGCCTGTGGGAGATATTTCCGCATCTGTTCTAATCTTTTGATACTGATAGGATGTGTTGAAATAAACTCTTCAATAGCGCTCATTTTAGATATTTTTGCAAACTTATTCCAAAAAGAGAGAGCATAATTAGGATCATACCCAGCTTTTGCCATTAGAATTAGTCCTATATGATCAGCTTCATATTCATGCGTTCTGCTGTATGGCAACATAAAGCCTACTGCACTTGCTCCACCATAAACCATCTCGGCCAGTTTTTTGTATTTTGGATTTGTAAAACTTACAACTCCGGCACCAATTGCTTGCCTAATCTGATCTTCAGAAATTCTTTCTCCACCATGACGGGCAATTGCATGTCCTATTTCATGACCCATTACTGCAGCTAGTTCAGCATCAGAATCTGCAAATTGAAATATACCTGAATAAACGGCAACTTTACCTCCCGGCAAACAGAACGCATTTGCCTGCTTTGACTGAAATGTTTTAAATTCCCATTTAAAATTTGGAGCATCAGCAACTTTTGCAATATTTTCTCCTACTCTTCTTACGGCATCGGAGTAATTTTTATTTTTCGTCAAATGCTCTTTTTTCTGAATCTCCTGCCAAGCCTGATTGCCTAATTCCTCTTCCTGTTCAGGCGTAGTCATTAAAGCAATTCTGGATCTGCCCGTAATAGGCACAGTACTGCACGCCGCAAGAAAAAATAAGGTAATTACAGATAAAAATGTATAAAAGTGCTTTTTCATTTCAATTTTTCAATTAATTTTTCTTTTTATATTCCGCCATTTTTCTTCAGGAATTGAAGCTCCCATAATCTGAACGACTTCAGAAGCTACTTCATTTCCTGCTTCTGCTGCCTCTTTAATAGAACTGCCTGAAAGGTATTTATACAGGAAACCTGAAGCCCATAAATCTCCCGCTCCAGTTGTATCAACAGCTTCCACAACTTTACCGTCAACTTTTACTGATGATTCTGAGTCCTTTACCAAAGCTCCGTCTTTCCCTAATTTAACAACAGCAACACCGCAGGTTTCCGACAAAATTTCAAGAGCATCCTCCGGTTTTTTCCCGCCGGAATATGCTGCTGCCTCTTCTTCATTTGCAAAGATTATATCAATAAAATCCTTCAATACTTCAGGAAGAATATCCATTGAAGCTTTAACAACTTCAAACGATGCCATATCAAGACTGACTGTGCAATTACACTCTTTTGCCAACTTTAAAACTTGCAGAGAAAGCTCACGGTTAAATAATAAATATCCTTCTAAATGTACATGTGAAATACCAGATAAATCATTTTTTGAGATTTCAGCCGGAGCCAAAGTTGCAGCGGCACCCAAATCTGTTCTCATTGTCCGTTCAGAATCCGGAGTAATCAAGCTCAAACATCTGCCGGTAGGTAAGGTAGGGTGCTGCTTGATAACAGAAATATCACCGCCTGTTTTCTGATAACGGGAACAATAGAATTCGCCCTGTTCATCGTTTCCCGTTTTTCCAAGAAGAGCAGTAGGAAGCCCTAGGGCAGTCAACCCAAAAATTGTATTCGCAGCAGACCCGCCCGGCATCAACACCGGATCCGTCTCAACCTTCTCAAGGATTTGCTCCAACTCTTCCGGGGTAACCAGCTCCATTCCGCCTTTTTCTCCATCAATCTTATCAATGAAGTCCTCTTCTATATTTACAAGAATATCAAGTATAGGAGAACCAACGCCCAGAACCTTTACATTTGACATTTTTATTTACCCTTCTTTTTTTTCAGAAATTTAGAAGCAACTTTAATGAGCTTTTCAGCTTTATCAGTCTTTTCCCAAGGAAAAATATTTCTTCCAAAATGACCATAAGCGGCTGTATCCTGATATGACCAGCCCTGCTTTTTAGGATTTTTCAGGCCAAGAGTTCTAACAATACCAGATGGAGTCATATCAAAAACTTTTCTTATTACATTTTCAAGGTCATTATCATTTTCCAATGCTCCAGTGCCATAAGTATCCACATTAATACTTAACGGTTCAGGATATCCAATTGCATAAGCAACTTGAACTTCACATTTTTCAGCAAGTTTAGCCGCAACAATATTTTTTGCAACATATCTGCACATATAGGCAGCAGAGCGGTCAACCTTGGACGGATCTTTCCCTGAAAAAGCCCCTCCTCCATGTGACCCTACTCCACCGTAAGTATCAACAATGATTTTGCGCCCTGTCAAGCCAGTATCCCCATGAGGTCCGCCAACTTCAAATTTTCCTGTAGGATTAACTAAATATGTCACTTTACTTTTCATCAGAGATGCAGGAATAACTTTCTGAGCTACTTTTTTAACCAAAATTTTAAGTTCTGCAAGTTTCATTTCAGGGGAATGCTGGTGAGAAACTACAATTGTTTCAACTTTTACTGGTTTGCCGTTTTTGTATCTAATAGACACCTGACTTTTTGAGTCCGGTCTGAGATATGAATACTTCCGAGGAAATGCTTTTCTTAATCGTGCGAGTTCCTGAACGATCTTATGGGCATAGAGTACCGGAGCAGGCATTAATTCACGCGTTTCATTAGAAGCAAAACCAAACATCATTCCCTGGTCTCCTGCGCCCTGCTCTTTAAACATTCCTTGTCCGCTAGTAACTCCCTGTGAAATATCCGGAGACTGTTCATGAATACAGACAAAAACTTTACAGTCTGAAGAGGAAAATCCGATGCTGCTGTCATTATAACCAATTTCTTTTACAACACCCCTTGCGACCTGCTCCCAGTTTACTTTTGATTTTGTTGTAATCTCTCCTGATATAACAATTAAATCAGTAGTAACCAAAGTTTCACAGGCAACTCTACTGTTTGGATCTCCATTTAAACAAGCATCCAGAATAGCATCTGAAATCTGGTCGCATACTTTATCCGGATGACCCTCAGAAACAGATTCTGAAGTGAAAACATGTTCAGCATGTATTTTACTCATTTTTAACTCCTTTAAAAATAAAATATTTAAACTTTTTTATAATATTTCGTCAAATTTACATCAAAACTAACGAATATACAGTAACTATAGAAAAAAAAAAGTGAAGTTTAAAAGAAAATTATAACTCATAAAGCTTGTTTTTAGTTAATTCTTAAGATATATTCATTTTTTTTATTATTATTTCTTGTTTTCTCATAAATAATTAAGGATTCTTCTTGAATATTAAACATTATAAAATGAATAAAGATTCATCAAAAATATCAGATTGTACAATTGATGTTTCAGAGATATTCCACAGCCTGCAAGGAGAATCATCTTTTGCCGGACTTCCCTGCTGTTTTATTCGATTAGCAGGGTGTAATCTGCGTTGTGCGTATTGTGATACTGAATATGCATTAACTAAAGAAAACTCCATAGAAATGCGCATATCAGAAATAGTACGAAAAATATCCTCTTTCAACACAAAACTTGTTGAAATTACTGGCGGAGAACCTCTTGCCCAGAAAAATGTTTTTGAATTAATGGAGAGTCTCATTTCAAATGGCTTTAAAATATTACTTGAAACAAATGGTTCATATTCAATTGGGGATATTCCGGAAATAGTTACAACAATTATGGATTGTAAATGCCCATCTAGTGGCGAATCTGAAAAAATGAATTACGCAAACTTCTCCTTATTAACGACCGGAGATGAAGTTAAATTTGTAATTGCTGATGAAAAAGACTACAAATATGCTATAAACATAATAGAAAAATATAAACTTGCTGAAAAGCAAATTGAAATATTATTCAGTGCAGTAAGTGGAATTAGTCCTTCATTTCCAGGGGAATTGGCAAACTGGATTACTGAAGATAATCTCCCTGTTCGTTTTCAGCTTCAAATCCATAAAATCATCTGGAATGATGCGAAAGGCAAATAATTGTTAAAACATTGATAAAATATACAAAATAAAGTTTTTTTATTTCAAGGTAGTTTTTTTCTTATTACCAGACAGATCATACCGTTTAAGATTAAAATTATACCGAAAAGCGATACAGCATAAAGAGATGAAATATATAAAACAAGCACAAATGAACTTATTAATGTTCCGACAATACTTCCAAATGTGGAAAGAGCAAATATCCCCCCTCCTCCTTGACCGACAGACTCCATGCCTGAGATATTTAATTTCAGAAAAAATGGTGTCATCATTCCTATCAGAACAGACGGGATAAAAAATAGGCATAAAGCAGCAAGCATTGTCTGAAGGCCAACATTAATATCAATCATAGCAATTAATTTGCATAAAACATAACCATATAACGGGAAAAAAAACATTATTGTCCCTGCAGAAAACATCAGTACTGCCACGCCCTTCAATCCTGAATTTTTATCTGCAAATTTCCCACCGTACTGATATCCTACGGCAAGACCTCCCAAAAAAACAGAAATCAATGCCCCCCAAACTTTAGTTCCGTCTCCAAAATAAGGTCGAAGTATTCGACTGCCGAATATTTCGAATCCCATAATTATGAAACCACTGAGAAATGTGCTAAAAAGAACAAAATATTTTTTTAGATTATTCATTATGAATTCTCCACTTCCGCTGTAAATGAGTTAAGAACCACACTTGCACAAAAACAACCGAAAACTGCAGGCATATATGAAATTGTTCCGACTGTTGACATTGCACTTTTAAAACCTTGCCCACTATCATCATCCGTTTTCAAAGGTTCAGCACGCACAATTTCTCCTTTAACAGGTTCTGGAGAAAAAACAGCTTTAAACCCGCTGTATATATTTCTTTTATGCAGACGCTTTCTCACCATCTTTGCAAGTTTGCAGTTATAGGTTTTTTCAATGTCTGCAATCTTAACCAAACCGGGATCAAACTTCCCCCCAGACCCCATCGCACTGACAATATCCGTTTTGGTTTCAATACTCGAAGCGATTAATAAAACCTTATGAGATAATACATCAATTGCATCAATGACAAAATCAAAATCCTCATCAAGAATTTCAGAAATCCGTTCATCTCTAATGAATTCTGTGACAGTTGAAATATTTGCTTCAGGGTTAATATCCTTGAAGCGGCTTTTTAATATCTCTGTTTTATATTGTCCGATTGTGCTGTTTAAGGCAGGGAGTTGACGATTCAAATTGCTTTGGTCTATTTTATCCCCGTCGACAATTAACAAGTTCCCGATACCTGCACGACAAAGCATTTCGGCAGCATACGCACCAACTCCGCCAAGTCCTACAACTAAGACCTTCTTGTGTCTGAAAAGGTCAATAACTTTTTTCCCGAGCAGCAGCTCTGTCCGTGCTAAAAAATCATAACTCATTAACCTTCTCCGGTTATGCAGGTGAATGTGCAGGACTTTTCATACATACGCAGTGACCTATTTTACCAGACAGGCTTTTTGCAACGACCGGACATTTTATTTTCAGCAGGAAAAATATATTTTTATTTACAGAACTTAATGTTTCATAATTCCCTTGACCTTTAGATATAATCAAATCCGCATTGTTAAAATATGACAGGAACTCGTCGGAACATTCAGAAGGACAGGTTCCAGGCAGTGCAGCACCGCTTGAAATGACTTTAACAATATCCGTAATACCGACAGTTTCAGCGTCTTCAATTAATGCATCATTTATTACCGGTCCGCCGCGAACTGAAAACACCACCCTTTCTATAGGAAGTTCAGAAAGCAAAAGCTTATCAAATACAATTTCACCCGCATTATCCCCTATATATAAAATATTTTCAGCTTTTTCAATTTCACTTTTCAGTTTATTGAGCTCCTCTTCAGTTATTTCTGTAGACTTCAACGCATCACAAATTTCTTTATCTAAAACCTCCATATCAAAATTGTGAGTTGCTCCGAAATCAATGATGTTGCCGGCTACTGCATATCTTACCGCTGTTGAAAATGGGTCATCTGACTGCCTGATGCTTTCTTCAAGCTTAGGATATAGGCGCATTACAAATTCATTTGATTTTCGCTTTTTCTCTTTATAAAAGTCTGTTTTTCCAGTGTATTTATAGGCTATTTTGTACATGATTCCTGCTAATTGAGGTGGTGTAAGAGAATAATCTACATCTCCTAGCATACGCATTGATTCGCGTATAAATTTCTCGTGATGTTTTCCTGGTATAAATTCAAGAATTGTCATTGCCTGTTTTGCAAAGCAGGGTAAACATTCAAAATAAGTTCTCATAGTGCAAATTTCTCCATAATATATTTGCTAATTACCGTCAATTATTGTTTTAATTCATCTTTCGTAAGATAAGTAATACAATTTTTTTTACTTTTTGCATTTCAATTTATTTATACACTGCCCATTAGACTTTACAAACAAAATTATCAACTTTACCTTTTCATTTGAAGTCTTGATTATTAATTCCCCCTTAAAAAAAAGTCATTGATTTCTTTTCCTAATTGAAAATATCCATCAATGCATTAGCTTAAATGTTGAAATATGAACATTTAGTTATTACTCTTTTATTCCAGGAGAATTTGAATTTATGAAAAATAATTGTCAGAAAAAAAAGGTGCTTATCTCAGGCGCAAGCAGAGGGATAGGACGGTCTATTGCCGTAACATTGGCTGAACGGAAATATTCTCTCTTTCTCACAGGAAGAGATATTGCAAAACTTGAAGAAACAAAAGCTATGTGTCTAGAAGCTGGAGCTGAATGTATTGTAATAAAAACTGCTGATATTACTTCAGAAAGTGATATTATTGCCCTATTTGAGACTGTTAAATCTGAATTTAAGACCCTTGATGTGTTAATTAATAATGCCGGAATGGGGATATTCAAACATATTACCGATACAACTCTTGAAGAATGGCAGCTAGTTCAGAAAACAAACCTCGATAGTGCATTTGTCTTTACCCGTGAAGCAATGAAAATGATGAAAAAACAGCATTATGGAACTATTATAAATATAGCTTCAGTTGTGGGGATAAAGGGTTATCCGAATCAGGGTGCTTATACATCAAGTAAACATGGGATGGTAGGGTTAACAAAGGTAACCGCAGAAGAAGGGCGTAAATTTGGAATAAAAGCTCATGTAATTTGTCCTGGTGGTGTTGCAACAGAAATGGTTCTGCAGGCAAGACCGGATATTCCAGCAGATGAGCTAATTCCGCCAAAAGAAGTTTCCAAGCTAGTGGAATATTTTCTTGATCTTCCAAGTAATGTTACTGTTGATATTGTGCATTTGCGACGCTTCTCAAGCTCATCATTTTAAAAAATAATAAAACACTGTATATTGTAAATATTCATTTGCATTCGCTCTTGTATGAATGTAAATATTATTGATTGTAGATAAATTCTCTTAACCCGTAAAATTTAGGAACTGTAAAGATGGAACAGGCAAAAAAAAGTAAATGGATCAAAATTGGTGCAGGAGTTTTAATTACACTTGTTATTCTTATGATAATTTTGATGCTCTCTATTGGTATGATTGTGAAAGGATCGGTTCAGGTAGTACTTCCAAAAATTACTGGAACACCTTGTGATATTGGATTATGTGTATTTAATCCTTTTGAAGGTCGAGTCAGTATGAATAATTTCAGAATAGGTAATCCTGAAGGTTATACAGAAAAAAATGCATTCAAACTTGGGAAATTGATACTTGATGTAGGATTAAGCAGTTTAACAAAAGATAAAATTATAATTGAGGAAATTACTATTGATAATATGGTTGTTGATTTTGAAGCTAAACTTACAGCAACAAACTTAACTACGATAAAAAGTAATGTTGATAAATTCACAAAAAAGGATGTAGAAACAAAAACTCAAGGCAAAGAAAAGGAGACATCCGGCACAAGCAAAAAATTTCAAATTGATAAATTCAAATTTATAAACAGTAAAGTTGTTGTAGGTTTTGGTGGTCAAACAGTTGAAGTGCCATTAGCGGATATTAAAATTGAACAAATTGGAACTTCACCTGAGGGAGCAACTGTTGGAGAAGTTGCCAATAAAATATTCATGGCAATTTACGAATCTGCAAGTAAAACTGCAGCCGCACAAGGGATGCATCTTGGAGACATTTCTACGGGAAAAGCATCAGAACTTCTGGATAGTGTTAAAGGTCTTTTCGGTGGAGAGAAAAAGAAATAAAATATGTAATCGTATTACAAAATAAAACAGCACCAAAATGTGCTGTTTTCTATAAATTTTCAGGTATATTATGAAAAAGAAAACAAAAATTATTATTATTTCAGCAGCTGTCCTACTGGTGTTAGCAATTGCAACGCCGTTTGTTATTCTTTATACAGCTCCTGGAAATTATATTTTGACTCCTTTCATTGAAAGGGAAATTAATAAACATTCTCCTATTAAAATAACTTTGCAGAAATTCAGACTTTACCCCGGCTATATCATCATAAAAGCTGATGCAGCAAACGGGGGAATCGTAGATGCAGAAGGAACTTATTCTCTATTCGATGAATCTTTTGATATTGACTACAAAATAAATGCTGAGGATTTATCTGTTTTTTCAAAACTTGCAAAACATTCTCTGCAGGGAACTTTTAGCACAAATGGGAAAGCAAAAGGTTCAAAAAATGATTTTAATGTAACTGGCTCAACTAACTTTGCACAAAGTGAAACAAATTATTCTGTAAATGTTAAAGATTTAAAGCTCAACTCCATCGGTATTAAATCTCGGCATTTCCACACTGAAGATGCATTGTTTACAGCTGTTATGCCAAAATTCGTAAATGGCGCATTAGACTTGAAACTTGATTTTAATACTTCAAAAAAAATTAAAACTGAATTCAAATTCCTCAATGGTAAACTGAATTCCGATATAATAGAAAAAGAATTTAATGTTAAAATTCCTGATAATCCGACTCTCGAATTTGAAGGTAATATATTAAAAAATGCAGATAATCTTCAATATGATATTAATATGAACTCCGAACCGATTGCGGTCTCTCTTAAAGGGGTTTTTGATAATTCAGCAGAAAAGGTTGAAGGTACTTATGGCATTAAAATTAAAGAATTAGCTTTACTTGAGCCCTTTATTAAACAAAAGATGCGCGGTCCCCTTGCCGCTCATGGAGATATTTCCGGAACTCCTGATAATATCAAAGTTAAAGGGAATGCTGAAATTGCCGGAGGAACAGCATCTTATTCATTGAACGCATTAAATGCAAAAGTTCAGAACCTTAATTTTAATTTAAAAAACAGTTCCCTGAGTAAACTTCTCTATATGATATGTAAACCAATATATGCTGATGCACAGATCTCCATGGATGGGGAGTTTTCATCTCTTGATCCTCAAAACATTAAGGGTATTATTCATACACAGTTAACTGATGGCAAAACAGTTCCTGATATTATTTTTGAACAATTTAAGTTACAGGATGCTATAATCTCTTTTAATCTGAATGCCGACACAGTTATAGAAAATTCAATAGCTGTTACAAAAGCCGTATTAAAGTCTAATATTGCAGATATTTATGCTAAAAAAGCTGAATATAATATCCCGAAAAAACGACTGCATTCAGATTTTAAGCTTAATATTCAGAATCTGGATAAATTATATTTTGTCACAAAACGCCATTTAAACGGCAATATGGTTATCACCGGAGATATTTTGAAAGATAAAAATCTGGAAATTAATGCTCTTTCCGATACTTTAGGAGGAAACATAGAAGTAAAACTCTTAAATAAAGATTTGAATGTCCGTTTTAATTCTCTAAATACAGTGGATATTTGTCGCACACTTATCTATCCTGAAATATTCAAATCACAGATTAATTCTGTTATTAAATATAATTTAGCCGGCAAAAATGGTACGGTAAAAATGGAGATGCTTGACGGGTCATTAACTCACAATACTTTCACAGATACCATCAAAAAGGTATCAAATTTTGATATAACTTCTGAGATATACAAAAAGACTACAATTGACGGAGTAATTGAAAATTCAATTTTTACCGGTGATTTGGATATGAAAAGTAAATTGACACAAATTAGCTCGAAAAATGCAGTATTTAAATTTAAACAGAATAAAATCAAAGCCGCAGTCAGAATTGAAGTTAAAAAGAAAGCTTTTACTGTCAAACTTAAAGGTGATGTCCGTGAACCAAGTATATCTGTTGATGCTTCTGAATATATATCCTCCGAACTAGAAAAAGTTATCGATAAAAAAATACCTGAAAAACATAAAAAAACAATCAAAGCAATTCTGGATATTTTTAAATAAAATGTACTGTTTAATATTCCCATTTAAATAATAAGACCGCCTATATGAAAAATAGAGATAATTTATTTGCTGATACTGATTGCGTGGAAAAATTTGCTTTTGATGAAAGAGTTGCTGATGTTTTCCCGGATATGATTAAACGGTCCGTTCCAGGATATGTAAGCCTGGTCTCTTTAACCGGTGTGATTGCATCGGAATTTATCAGAGAAAAAACTTCAGTATATGATTTAGGTTGTTCGTTAGGAGCGGTGTCATCTTCTATTCTTGCAAATCTTCAGACATTCCCTGAAACATTATTTGCCGTAGATAACTCATCCGCCATGCTCGAAAAATGCAGGGTTAATCTCACCGGATTCCTTGAAGGTGATTTGAATATTGAATTTTTAAATGAGGATATAAGAACCATCTCTATTGCAGATGCTTCTTTCATTGCCTTAAATTTTACTCTTCAGTTTCTCCCTCCTGAAGACCGGAATGATATGATTCAGAAAATTTATGACGCATTAATTCCAGGCGGAGCATTTGTGTTGTCTGAAAAAATAACAGTTGTACCGGAAGAGGAGGAGAAGCTGATTATCCAGCTTCACGAGTCATTTAAATTAGCCAACGGCTACTCAGATTTGGAAATAGCAGCAAAGCGTTCTGCACTTGAAAAAGTTCTTATTCCTGAAACCGCTGAAGCTCATATAAAAAGATTGACAAATGCAGGTTTTAAAAAAGTTCTTCACTGGCATCAGGCTCTTAATTTTTCATCATTCCTTGCAGTTAAATAAATTCAGATAAGGTAATTATGCATAATATTAAAGAATCATACTCTAATATATTCACAAAATTAAAAAACGACCAATTTTCAACTCAAATTCTTGATATTTTTCATAATTCATTAGAATCTGCATTTGATCCTAACATTAATGGAAATTTAAAAAAATGGATTCCTGTTTATAACAATGTACCAGATATTATTCCTGAATCTCTGACGCTTAATGCAGATGCTCCGGCTTTTAGACGCCATAATAAAATAGATGAATCTTTAAGGAATTTTTTATATCAGGAACTGCAGAAACTTCACCCGTGGCGGAAAGGACCTTTTTCTCTTTTCGGAATTGATATTATTGCAGAATGGCGTTCAAACCTTAAATGGAAACGCGTTATGAAATCAAATATTTCTTTTAAAGATAAAAATATTCTTGATATTGGAAGCGGAAATGGTTATTATCTTTTCAGAATGCTTGGAGAAGGAGCGAAATCTGTAATCGGAGCTGATCCGGGACTTCTAAGTGTTATTCAGTTTAAAATTTTTCAGACTTATTTTGACGCATACAATAATAGAAAAAATGAATACGGTTGTGCGGATATTTTTCCTGTACCATTTGAAGTTATACCAGAAAACTCAGCTCACTTTGATATTATATTTTCAATGGGTGTTTTATATCACAGAAAAAATCCAGAAAAACACCTTAAACAAATTTTTTCTCTCCTTGCTCCTAATGGAACTCTTTTCCTGGAAACTCTAATTATTGAAAATCAGAATATTCAAGTGTTACAACCTGAAGGAAGATATGCCCAGATGCGGAATGTCTTTAAAATACCAAATATTTCAACTCTTCTTAAATGGCTTCAAAATACAGGCTATGATAACTTGAAAGTCATTGATATCAGTAAAACAACTCTTACCGAACAGCGTTCAACACCATGGATGACATTTCATTCTCTTAAAGACTTTCTAGACTTGGATAATCCGGAAAAAACCATTGAAGGTCATCCAGCTCCTGTTCGAGTTCTAATCACCGCTCAAAATAATTATAAATAACAAAACTTGGTTCTTATAAAGGTTTGAAAGTTTAAAATACATTTACTCTCTTATTTTTATATGATTTTTTTAAATCCCCATAGAAGAAGAGTAATAATCAATACAGGATTCAGCTTCAATTAAAATTGCCATGCCAAACCGTTATTGCAGCCTCAGCTTTAATTTTGCCATCATCTGAAAAAACTTTTCCATTTACAACAGACAGAGAAGAGATTTCAGTGCCACATTCTACTTTGACGATAAGAGGAAGATTAAGAGAAATTGAATCAAGTACATTCAAAAAATTAACTCCGGCAATAAATCCCTGCTCTTCAGGTTTATTATTTCTAAACAAATTGAACCCATGCTGAGCTGCTGCTGCTTGAGCGATAATTTCAAGAAAACACTCATTATCGACAACGCCTTGCGAGTTAACAAAAGGTGAATCATCAAGAACACAGGCGCTAATCACAGAACTTTTATTTTCATCATCCCATTCAAGTATTGCATCAACCATTTTTACAGGCGATAGATGGGGGATAAAATCGGATACATCAACTGGCGATGAATAATCGGACATATATTTCACCAATCTTTTTGTCTGAATTTTTTATACTCATTAGTTCCCCAACCTACAAGTTTATCATTCTTAAAAAAAAGAGGTGTACATTCGTCACGAGTTATAGCACCATCGGACCACTTAACTTCGGTGAAATAATACCAAACTTTATCTGTATTATACACTTCATTTTTCAACGGCTCTCCCATCACTTTAAGAACTTGCTGCTTTGTCATTCCAACATGTAATTTTTGAATGTTATCATTATTCTGTTTTCTAATATAATAGCTACAAGAAGTTATGAAATTAAGTGTAATTATAAAAGCGAATAAAAAGTAATATTTTTTCATAAAAATCCAATATTTTCAAATTATTGTTTATTATTTTCTGAGTAAAGAGATTCAAGAAAAAGTGAAAGGTTCCCAGATATCTGTAAAACTGCTTTATAAAAATCCAAAAAGATCCTGTAAAGAAAATACATAATGTAAGTTATAAATGGTGCAATAGAAATAATCAAAGCAGAAAATGTAATATAATTTAATGAATCAGTGTTAAAATCTTTTGAATAAATCAAAGAAAAAATCATGTAAAAAATAACTACATCCAAAATTGGGATTGCCGCAAGTAAAAGACCAGAAAGAAGAATATAGACTCTAAAAACGAACCCAATAAGAGATAAACCCGTTTCACCCAAAGAGACTTCATATTTACTGATTTTTGTATTTAAAACCTTAGGGCTGATAAAAAGAACAGCAGCATGAGCTGTGGCAATTGCTCCAATTATAAATAACATCGCAATAACAAAACTTCTTTGACTGATTCCCATATAGCCACCTAAAAGCAACAAAGCTAATGTTGCAATCAAATTAATCAGACCAAATGCATGATGCATACTCCTCGTATAAAAATATAATTCTTTATTTTTTATAAGATTAAATCCTGCAATAGAAAAACGCGCAGAAAGATAATATAAAACAAAAGATACAAAAAATGTAATAATGCCAGTTATCAGATAAAGTATATTGTTGGTTTTAGAAGTCAAAATTATGCTGTATACAATTGCAAGAATACCGAAAATAAAAACAAAAGAACTACCAAAATTACACATAAGCTTATAGTATTCTTCAAAAGCTAATGTATTTTTTATTGAAAGAAAATCCATCATACGATCAAATGCTTTTACAAATGCAGTTGTTTCATCATCTTCTTCTAAATGCTCATGATCTGTTTTAATATTTGAAAGATTTGCTGCCTGAAATGAGGCCGCTAAACGCTCTCGCCACATTGTCGTTTCTTTAGAAGCCGGTTCTTCAAGCATTGCTTCAGCAATCTCTTTATTGCCCTCTTCTTCTGTAATAATTTGTTTTTCCTGGTCTTTAAGTTTTTGAAGTGCTCTAGCAGTTTCCTCAGGTAGTTCAGGAATCTGTAATTGACGGTTACAGGCTGGACAATTAATATCGTTCCCGATTTGGTCAATATCTATGCAGATATTCGTATCACAGTACTTACATTTAAATTCCATAAGGCAGACACTCTTAAAAGTTTTTAAAATTACTAAATTTACACATGGGCTAAAATACAACCCCCATAAGCTTTTCAAACAATAATGATTAATTTACAGTTTTGAAATATTTTTTCAAGTCTGTAATGCCTGATAAAGAACAATTGCAACAGAATTTGCTAAATTTAGGCTTCGCGCATACTTCCCGGGCATAGGAATTGTATAAAGTTTTTCAGGATATTTCTGATATAAATAACCAGGTAAACCGCTTCCTTCATTGCCGAAAATTAGAAAATCGCCATCTTTATATGGACATTCAAGATAAGTTTTTTCAGTTTTTGTGGAAAAAAAATAAAAATCAGATTCACCGACAATATCCATCAGGTCATCAAATGATTCATAAATATTTAAATTCAAATGATTCCAATAATCCATTCCAGAGCGTTTGATGTATTTTTCATCAAGAGAAAACCCCAAAGGTTTCACTAAATGAAGAATTGTATCAGTACAAACACATAAACGACCAATATTCCCCGTATTTGGTGGTATTTGAGGAGCAACAAGAACTACATTAAACATTTCATCACCCATTTGTATTCATTAACGACTGCAGAGGTTATATCATTATTATTAATACAATCCGGCAGTACATTGTAAGTATAAGTTTCGATTTCTATATCCTGGCAGATATTCGGATTCTTCTTAAGAAAATCAAGCGTTTTCAAAAGTTCCTTTCTTGCTGAAGCAAAAAATTTTCCTTTTTCATCCCAAAATATGGGAAGATGAAAATGGCATTTTAAAATAGCATCTTCCTCTGACATTGTTTTTAAGCACGGAATATCTATGAATTTTTCAGAAATTTCCCCATGATTATTAAAAATACGAGTTTGATGCAAGTAAACATGTTCATCGAAATTCTTAATATTTTTAAAAAATTCAATATTTTGTATTTCCAAGGCCGCACTAAGCTGTATTTTCACTATCGGAATATCATTATTTAAAAATATACGAAGCCCCGCACCCGGCGTAGATTCTATCAATTCCTGATGACATGTATCATAACAAACTCCGATATACTCCGGTGCATATTTGAATGCAGAGAGATAATTATTATAAAATCCAACAAACTCTTCTGGTGTTTCCCAAATACAATCAGGTTCCATTTCAACACCTAGTCTTATTTTTTTCCCGGTTGCCTCATAAATATATGCTAGATATTCTGCAACCTTTTCTAAATTATCCGCAATCTGCTTCATTATTTTATGGTCACTCGATTTTATATGTAATTTATATGCACCAGGAAGAGTGCTGATACTTCCAATACCATTTTCAGGCAAAAACTTTTGCAGAAAAACTGCTGCTTTAATAGTAAATTCCACTCTTTTTTCATTAAGCCAGTTTGGAAGGTAAACTTTATCTTTCACCGGTTGATTATGAAAAACACCGTATGGAAATGCATTTACAGTGGAAATAAAATAATTCCTGCTTTTTAAAAAATTCTGCAAATATCCAATATTTTCGTCGCATTGCATTAGTTTCAAAAAATTTGATGAAGTCCAAAAACCAAGACCAAGCATTTCTTTAGATGAAATAAGAGACTTTTCCCGGACTTTACTGAAAATAGAGTCAACACGATTTAATGACATTTTCCAATCTCCAGAAAAGTCAAAAGCATTTAAACAATATGAAAGGTTAAATTCAGAAATTTTCATTTTTTTCGCAATCCAAACATTTTTTTTACTACATAAGCTTTTTCCCATTGTATTTTACCATTTTCTTTATAAACTCTAGTTTCTAAAAACCATGATAAAGGATTTAATCGGCTAATATACTTAAAAGGAAATGTTCTTTCCAAAATTTTAGCTTTGACAGTATAATCAAAACTATCCTGATTATTATTATTTGGATTTTCCCAATAGTAAGAACCTATAGCATTCAAGCTTATAACAGTTCCGTCTGTTCTAATATTATCAGAATAAAGATGGTCTTTTTTGAATATAAAATCTCCGTCTAAAGCAGTTAAATCCCCCCAATCTGCCCCAATCCATGCTTCGGTTAATTCACCAAATTCATTAATTATTGGAATATCCCATAAATCACCGTTTCTGATCCAGGCTTTAGCATTACCTTCTATAAAAATATTATCGTCTTTATCATAATAAAAAGTATTTCCAGAAATAAAAGAAAGTAAACCTTTATTTTGTTTTTTTAAACCTGATCCAGAAATACTGTTTGCTAGTGGAGCAAAATTAGCGTTTGCAACTGAAATATCAATGGAACCTTTAAAAGTTCTAAGATTATAAGAATAATTAAAAGCAAGATCCCCTCCGTACACTTTTCCATTAGCATTAAGCAAACCCATAGTTTCACCGCTAAAAAGTAAATCACTGTTAAACTTGGTTACTGGTATTTCTTTCCAGAAACAATTAGAATCAGTTATTTTTATAAGAAAAAATATTTTACTAATATCTTTAAAATTAACAAGTCCATCGCCTTTAATATGTGCAGAAGGAGAAAGGTCAAGAACATTACTGCTCCATCCAGGAAAAATGCATTTGATATACTCTATGCCTGGAAAATTTCCTTCCAAATTTGCATAAAGGCAATCCTGTTTTCCTGTTACTGTATAAAAATCAGGTGAATAAAGAGTATATTTAACTCCGTCAGACAAATCATATACCAATGCAGCTTTACAGGTTTTATCATTTCTGCGCAAAAGCAGTGAAGAAACAATAAACATTAAATTTGAATCCAAATAAAAATCTGCTTTTCCGGAATCAAAATAAACATCATTATATTTAAGATCTTGCACATTTAACTTACCTGCAATAAAAAAGAAATCCTGTTTCGGGTCAACATGTATATCCAAAGATGTTTTAAGGTCAGAAAGACGATTTGGAAGTTGTACCATTTTTAAAACTGTATCGTAATGGCTTTTCGCATCGGGAGGAAGAAAACTTCTTACCAAAAATGGTGGTCCTTCTGTATCAATCTTCATATCTGCAATCCCGGACTTCAAGCTATATGAAAAAGATCCGCCTACAGAATTATATGCAGTGGAAAAAAAGAATCTATCTGAACAAATATGAGTATCACTAATGTTCAAATCCGCTTCTACATTTGAAATATTGATATTTTTAATATGCACTTCAGGAATATTGACTTTTGCATGTCCTATAAACTTCATAGAATGTATTGAAAAATTAGTTAAATCAGCAGAAATCACAACCGGCTCATTCCCTATTTTTATAAACTCAGGTATTAAATCCCGATTGTTTCTCAAAATCTTCTTTAATGATGCTGGCATCATTTTCATTTCAGATTTACCTGAAATATTTAAATTTGACATATCTATATTACCTCTTATATTCAAAAAGCTTTTTTTATCTAAGAAGTTTATTTTAAACTTTTCGAGGGTAACTTTGGTATTCTTAACCGATACCGTTGAAACAAGATTTTCAACATCAACACCACGGTATTCAAAAGAAGGCATTTCTATGTAAGCTTTTATTGAACCGGCTTCCATCTTCTGCATATCTAAATTAAATACAAGTCTCCACTTGGGAACAGTTTTAGGATTAATAAAAAATTTATCATTCTTAATTTTTAGATATTTCAGATAAAATTCTTTTCTAATTTTATATGGGATTACTTTTATAAATGGTTCTAAATAATTAAAACTTACACGCGATTTTCTAGTAGATTTATTCAAAGCAGGTGCTTCTATATTGTATATTGATCCAGCTGCACTGAAGTAGAATGGATCAAAAAAACCCGAAAATTGCTTTATGTCGACCGATCTACTCTTAAAAAATACACCCGCTTCAATATTGGCAATTCTAATTAAATCATTAGCTCCTTCTTTCCCTGCTTCCGGAAATAATGGAAGTTGAATCTCTCCGTTTTTTATAATAATTGAACTCAATGAAAAAAAGTTTGATTCAAATACTGAAAAACTGACTCCTACATTAAAACTATCCGCTTTTATATAGTGATTCTTATTGATTTTTCCGCGAATAATAGGGTCTTTTAAAACTATACCATTCAAAACTCCAAATTTAGCACTGCTAAAGTCAATATTTAATCCCTTTTCAAGAAACTTGTCTTTGACAACTTTAACAAGAGAGCCTGGCATCCCATATGTTTCAAAATAGTAATCTAAAATTGAAAATGTAATAAATATGGTCAACGCCGAATATATCATCAAGCGCCGTTTATACCTTATTCGTGTTTTTTGATTCATATCAATTCTTTTTTTAGATACAAGCACATTTATTATTATTCAATTTGGAAAACAAAACGCAGCAAATTCCTAAACCTGCAAGTAAATATTTTTTATTAAAGCCCCACACTCTTTAATGAGTCAAGTAACTTATTTAAATTATCACACCCAATTGGAGTAAGTGGCAATCTGTACTCTTCCTTCAGCATCTCTTTATATGCCATCGCTGCTTTTATTGGAATCGGATTTGTCTCTATAAACATATCACGAAAAAGAGAATATAACGAATGATGCATTTCTCTAGCGGAAACAAAATCATTTTCCAGACAGGCATCAACTAGTGCTTTGACTTTTTCAGGTATAATATTTGAAGCAACACTGATAACACCAACTGCACCTACCGACATCATAGGAACTAACAGTGCATCATCTCCACTCAAAACAGCAATGTCTGAAACATTTTTGATTGCACTTACCCTATCAACACACCCACCAGCCTCTTTCACACACTGAATTAGTGGATTTGAACTCAATCGTTCTATTACATTAATTGGTATCGGAATTGCACTTCTTCCCGGAACATTATATAACACTACAGGCAAACCACACTCATCCGCAACAGTGGAAAAATGCCTGTACAACCCTTCGGAAGTTGGCTTATTGTAATATGGCGTGACCTGCAAAGTTGCATCAGCACCAGCATGCTTTGCCATCTTTGTCAAATGTACAGCTTCAGCTGTTGAATTTGCTCCTGTGCCAGCAATTACAGAACAGGTACCTGAAGCGGTATTGACGACAGTTTCAATGACTTTCAGGTGCTCATCGACAGACAAAGTTGGCGATTCTCCAGTAGTACCGACAGGCACAAGACCTTCAACTCCGGCATCAACCTGTGCTTTTACAATATTCTTAAGTGTTCCATAATCGACATTACCGTTTTTAAACGGAGTAACTAAAGCTGTATAAGTTCCGGCAAAATTCATTATTTATATCTCCCTATTACCTATGCTTGCAAGATAAATCTTCTTTTATCAATGTTCCACGGTAAACTTCTATTGCGTTTCCAGTTAATAAAACTTTTTTTTCTTTGATTAATCTATTACCATCAAATGAAAAATCAATAATAATTCTATCATTACTATGAGTCTGAAATGAAAAAGGCGGTAACATACCGCCAAAATGAAATAAAGCCAAAGCAGCAGCAGCAATTCCAGTACCACATGCATTACTTTCGCACTCTAATCCTCTTTCAAAAGTTCTTATACTAATTATTTTTGATTTAGAGTTTATTTCAAGAAAATCAACATTGACACCATTAGGTTTAAAATCAGGATGATTTCGCCAATAACTGCCATGGGTATCAATATCCAAATTTGAAATATCATCTTTTAGACAAATAAGATGAGGGACTCCTGTATTTACAAAATAAAACTCATGACCTTCTGGGAAAATTTTTTCAGGTTCTTCCAGGACAGGTATCTCAACTCTAACCAGATCTTTCTCTAATATTTCTGTATTCAAATTCCCTGAATCTGTCTTAAACACTATTTTCTTTTTTCTACAAAACAGATAATTTGCTGCAAATTTAGCAGCACAACGCAGACCATTTCCACACATGCCGGCACTATGCCCATCATTATTAAAAAATTCCATACGGCAATCAACATTTCCAGCATCAAGTTTGGATAAAAAAATCATACCATCTGCCCCAATGCCTGTATGTCTGCAACAAAGTTTGCTTATAAAAAACGGTGAACGACTCCATTTTCGAGAAGAATCATCCACCACTATAAAATCATTTCCAGCTCCATGAAGCTTTGAAAATTCAAATTTCACTTATATATTTCCTAAAACAGGTATTACTTAAAGATTTTTTTTCCATATTTTTTCTTTATCTTTTCAACATTTTTAGGAGTAATCAGCAAATAGCGTTTTTCGAAAGCTTTTTTGTAATCACTCGGACAAAAATCATTCTCATCTACAAATACATCAGGTTTGTACCTAACTACAGCTGCCACAATTCCAGTTTTTATCGCAGAAAAAAGTCTTGAAATATCGCCATTGATAATTGCCAGTTTAGGTGTTTTTTCAGGTTTTTCTTCATACATAGCCCAAATTTTTAATTTTTGAAAATCATCAGGTAATCCAACAAGAGAAACAATTACAGAAGGCCTACTGATTTTGACAAGAGCATTAAAATCTTTCGCTTTCATAGAATCTGATAATTTATAATTTTTTGGAATTTTTACCCTTAAAGGATGAACATCAATTTTAGTCATTTTTGAATTCATACCATCTTTTAATCCATCAATCATCGTCAACTGATTATGATCCTGCTTGTAATTAGGCCCTACAATTACCAAAACTTTGGCCTTGGGAAACCGTTTTGCCAAATCTTCACCTAATACAAAAGCGATTGATCGAACATAACCATTTTCAATTTTTGCAAATTTAGCACTCTTGTCGTAAAACAGATTATGTACTGCAATTGAGATTCCCGTAACCAGTACAACTCCAGCAAATATAAAGGCAAGCTTTTTTGCGCTTTCACTATTATGATGTTTTTTTGCACTAATCATAAGCCCGATAAAAGAAGCTATCATAATTAATCCAAAAATTAAATTAAAACCATCCATTATTTCCTCCGTAACTTAATTTACTATACACTCATACACAAAACAATATAATATCCTCAAAAGCAAAAAACAAACCCTTTACTCAAGTTTTAAATCTTTTTTGATAGATATGACAGTCAAAAGTCAATACATACAACCAATTTGAGGAATCTGTTAAAAATCATTTTACAGCTTGAGCATACCGTCTAACACCTTCTGCCAGTGCAGAAGCAATACGATTCTGATAAGAAGCCGCTCCAAGCAGACTTTCCTCAAATTCATTAGAGAGAAAACCTGTTTCAACTAATATTGCCGGACATGTGGCATGTTTCAAAACAAAAAATCTAGCACGCCTTATACCTCGGTCTTTAGCTCCAGTATAAGCAAGCATCATCCGTTGAACCTCCAAGGCAAGCCTGGCATTGGATTTATCAAACTTATTGCCCTCTTCCACTTTATAACTTGGTTTATTGTCTGCTGTTGAAGATTCTCCTGCCGGGGTCATGCAGTAAGTTTCCACACCTCGTGCTTTACCGCTGCTCCCGCCAGAGTTACAATGAATCGATATAAATAGATCAGGTTTATATTTTTTACATAGCTCCGTCCGGTCATGCAGAGAAGGAAATGAATCTCCCGTCCTAGTCATTAACACACGAAATCCCATCTGCCTGAGCTTAACACGAAGTTTCAAAGCAATTTTTAAAACTATATCTTTTTCTCTATAACGATGACCAATTGCACCTGTATCTTTTGCCCCATGACCAGGATCAAGCATAACACTCCTTATCCTCGCACGAGAAAGTGAACTTTTCCTAAGCATAGGATCTAAAAAAAGAAGAAAATCGTGTTCTGATAATAACGGCATATTTTTTTCCTTATTAAAATATGGTGAATGAGAAAAAGTCAGTTTTATCCCGTTAAACACTGCTTTGCGAGAATTATATTTAAACATTATCCTAGAATAGTGACTAACTAACTCGCATCCCTTTTTTTTTCTGACTAACTTCATTCCATAATATCTGGCGACATCAACAAGGTAAACAAAACGCTTTCCTCGCTTTTTCGTAAATCTTATAAACTGAGCATCCACTCTAAAGGCACTAAATGTCATTAGAGTAATCAAAAAACATATTATAAATACCCGCATACTTTTACTTCTTACTTTTTAATATAACTAATTCAAATCCAATAATCAGAACCAAACAAGTTCCATAAAACAACCCGATAAAATTCTCCACTTAATCTAATTCTCTTTTAATAAATTGCAAATTTTTAATACCATATCCACAAAGGAAATCGTTAAAACTTTTTTTCATCAATTCTCATCTCTAATTTTTAAACACTCTTGTGTAAACTAAATATGTTAAATCATTCAATGATTTTTTCAATTTGAATATAATTCAGAATAAATTTACCTTTTTCAATTCTCTTGATTTTTAATTTCTTATTTCTCTTGATTTTTTCACTAAAACGACTTATTTTACTGCAGTGGAAATATAATATATAATAAAATTCAGGAGCATTATATAATGTCGAATAAATACATAGATGAGCTTATGTCAAAATTTCAACACGAAGGTCTGACATTTGACGACCTTTCTCTTATAACACTTTATTCAGATTTTCTTCCTTCTGAAGCTAGTGTTGCTTCAAATTTCACAAAAAATATATCATTAAACATCCCGTTTATCAGCGCGGCAATGGATACTGTCACAGAAAGTGAAATGGCAATAGCAATGGCAAGACTCGGTGGAATTGGAGTAATTCACAAAAATCTAAGCATTAATATTCAATCGGATGAAGTAAAAAATGTCAAGCATTATCTGAATGGACTGATTAAAAAACCCGTTACATTCAATCCGGAACAGACAATTATGGAAATGATGACTGAAAAAGATAAAAAATCTTACTCATTTTCGGGATTTCCAATCGTAGATAACAACGGAATACTAGTCGGTATCATGACAGCTAGAGACTTAAAATTCCTGACAGACTACAATATTAAAATCAAAAATGTTATGACAAAGGAGCTAACGACGGCTCCAACGGGAACCCCTCTGCTTGACGCTTTCAAAATCATGGTCAAAAACAAAATAGGGAAGCTTCCAACCGTGAATAAAGCCGGAGAGTTAACAGGATTATACAGCTTCCAGGATGTAAAAACGCTTATTGACAATGTAGAACCTGACTACAATCGCGATGAAGAACATCAACTCAGGGTTGCTGCGGCAATCGGACCTTACGATGAAGAAAGAGCAGATGCTCTTATTGAAGCTGAAGTCGATGTACTTGTACTTGATACGGCACATGGACACAGTAAAGGAGTTGTTGAAACGGTAAAACTTCTAAAGAATAAATATGGGAATAAAGTAGATATAGTTGCTGGAAATATTGCAACAGGAGAAGCTGCAGAAGACTTGATTAATGCAGGAGCAGATGCTGTAAAAGTTGGTATTGGTCCGGGTTCTATTTGTACCACTAGAGTTGTTGCGGGAGTTGGAGTTCCACAACTTAGTGCAATTTATGATGTATGTCAAACGGTTAAAGGACGTGTTCCCGTTATTGCTGATGGTGGAATCAAACAGTCCGGTGATATCGCAAAAGCCCTTGCAATTGGTGCATCATCTGTAATGATGGGATCCGCTCTTGCAGGAACGCATGAAAGTCCTGGTGAAAAAATTCTGCATCAAGGGAAAATGTATGTCATTTACAGAGGCATGGGAAGCGTGGCGGCAATGAAACAAGGAAAAGGGAGCCGTGAAAGATACGGACAGGAAGAAGTCGACTCAGATTCAAAACTTGTACCTCAAGGAATTGAAGGAATGGTACTATTCCGCGGAAAAGTAGAAGATGTCATTCATCAGTACATTGGTGGTTTGAAATATTCGTTAGGATATTGCGGAAGCAAAACAATTTCTGAACTCCAAAGTAAAGCTAGATTTATCAGAATTACAGGTGCAGGACTCCTTGAAGCTCATCCGCATGACATAAAAATCACTAAAGATGCACCAAATTACTCCACTGATTAAATAAATACGGAACGGATAACTTTCTATGATAAATCAAATTGAGAACATAGCACTCAACGCTTTGTATCAGATTAGCCATATACTTTTACATCAGCATGATGTATCAACCCTGCTTCAGGAGGTTCTTGATATTCTCCAGAATGAAATGGACTTTAAGCGTGCAACATTAACGCTTAAAAGAAATAACGCGTTAATTATAGAAGCATCAAAAGGTCTCACTGATGAAGAAAAAAAACGAGGCACCTACAGAATAGGAGAAGGAATAACCGGTAAAGTCGCACTCAAGGGAGATTCTATCGTTGTTCCTGATATTTCAAAAGAACCAGGTTTTCTTGACAGAACAGGAGCTAGAAAAAAAAGCAACATTGCATTCTTCTGTGTTCCAATCAACCATAAAGGCGATATAATAGGAACCCTGAGTATTGATTATCCTGCTAAAAATGAAGAACTTAAAAAAATCCTGGATTTTCTTGAAACAATCGCAAACATCCTCGCTGATGCTGTCGCAACTTTTCGTGAAGAACAAAATGAAAAAGAGTTGCTTCAAAAGGAAAATGAACGATTGAGAAGTGAACTTGACTCCCGCTTCCGCCCTGGCAATATTATTGGGAACTGTAGCATTATGCGGGAAGTATATAGAATGATATCACAGGTTGCCAACAGCCCGGCAACTGTTCTAATCAGAGGCGAATCCGGAACTGGAAAAGAGTTAGTGGCTAAAGCGTTACATTATACAAGCACTCAAAAAAACGGACCGTTTATTGCAATAAACTGCGCTGCACTTCCTGAAAATCTTATTGAAAGCGAATTATTCGGACACGAAAAAGGTTCATTTACTGGAGCATCCGCTTTAAGAAAAGGAAGATTTGAACTAGCAAATGGCGGAACTATTTTTTTAGATGAAATCGGAGATATTTCCCTTCAGGTTCAAGTCCGTCTGCTTCGTGTTCTTCAGGAAAAAGTTTTTGAACGAGTAGGGGGTTCAGAACAAATCAAAGCAAATTTTCGAGTAATTGCAGCCACAAGTAGAAATCTGGAAGATAGTATCCAGAAAGGAACTTTCAGGGAGGATTTATATTACAGGTTAAATGTATTTCCTATTCATATGCCTCCTTTGAGAGAAAGAAAATCAGACTTAATGCTTTTAGTTGATCACTTCCTCGAAAAATATAATAAAATATATAATAAAAATATAAAGAGAATTTCTACACCTGCAATCAATATGCTGATGTCATATCATTGGCCCGGTAATGTGCGTGAACTTGAAAGCTCTATAGAAAGAGCTGTATTAATGAGTGCTCATGATGTTGTTACGGCGTATGAACTACCTCCATCATTACAGACGGCCCAGGCGACCGGAACTGAAATACTAGAGCGGAGCGGAGAGCATAATTTAATACTTATGGTAGAATCTTTTGAAAAAGAAATCATAGTTAGTACACTAAAAAAACACAGAGGTAATGTTGCTTCCAGTGCTAGAGACCTCAATACAACAGAAAGAATTATGCATTATAAAATAAAAAAATATACAATTAATCCAAAAGATTATAAATATTAAATAATATTTTCTATAAAATACTTACCAGATCGAACGATAAACAATGGAGATAAATTATGACAAAATATGTTCTACTTTTGCTTTTAACTTTTTTTACTTTTTCAGGTATCCTTTCAGCCCAAGAACCAAAAAACTTAGTTTCAAATCCTGATTTCTCATTGAAAGATGAAGACGGTTCGATAAAAGACTGGAAATTAAAAGGTAATGCCTACCCAGCAATTGAAGATGGTAGAAATTGTATAAAAATAGACGGAACAAACGAATCTGCAGAAGCGGAAATATTTATTCCGATAAAACCTGAATGGACTCAGTCCGAAGATATCATCGTAACAATAAGAGTATCTGCCTGGATAAAAACAGATAATGTCCAATTAGGAGATGCATCATGGAAAGATACTCGTCTGGCTATGCAGTTTTTAGATACAAATGACAAAATGGTAGGGTACTGGCCAAATGTTCTGCGAGCAAAAGGAACAACTCCCTGGAAATTGTATCAACGCGATTTTAAAATTCCATCGGATGCTACAAAACTAAAAATAGATGCAACTAATTTCGGGAAAACTGGCATTGCGTACTTTTCTGATATAAAAATTATCCCGGTTATTCTTTCAATGTCGGCTGAACCTTTACCTTTACCAAATGAAGTCAAAGATTTATGGGATCTACAAAAAGCCTGGACAAATTCAAGCTCAACAAGAAAAAAGATATGTTTAAACGATTTGTGGCGTTTCCGCCCACTCTTTCCCAAAGAAAATTTCAAAACTGCTGAAAATATAAAAAACTGGGGATGGACAAAAATCCCTGACTTATGGCATCAGAAAAAAGACTGGGAGACAAGAGATTCCGGTTTTAAATTAATCCTTCCAGCCTTTTTAAAAGAAAAAATCAACTGGTCAAAAACAACACAAGCCTGGTACAAAAGAGAGTTGACTCTCCCTGCAGACTGGCAGGATAAACATATCTTTCTTGAATTTACCCTAGTACAAACTCATGCGGAGATCTTTATTGATAATAAACTGATCGGTGAAGTGTGGTTTCCAGGTGGAGAACTTGAACTTACAGATGCTGTAAAACCAGGAACAAAACAAACATTGTCAATACTTCTAACCGCACGCCCTATGGCAGAAGAGAAAAAAATCTTTATGGATGCAGACAGGGTTTTCAAAGAGCATATTGTGTTAAAACACCGTGGAATACCTGGCGATGTATATATATATTACCGCCCTGATAAAAATTTCATTACAGACATTCAGATGCGCCCTAGTGTAAAAGATAAAAAACTTACAATAAAAACAGAAGCTGAAATTCTTGAAAATACAGAATACACTTATTCCGTATCGATCAAAGACAAATTAGGCAATGTTGTAAAACAGATTGATTCTCCCGTATTCAAAAATAGTGATTTAAAAAATGGAGAGTTTACATTCTCCGACACATGGGAAAATCCTGAACTTTGGGATCTGGATACACCTGAAAATATTTATACGGCAATTGTCTCTTTAAAAAATGCAGAAGGGGAAATTTTAGACGAATCTCTTCCTTTTTCTTTCGGATTCAGAGAGTTTCGTATTGAAGGTAAAAATTTTATTTTAAATGATAGAATTATACACCTTAGATTTCTTAAAGTAGATAGTGCTATGAAGCGAGCAGACCAGGCATCTTATCCCATCTGCATTAAAACCTGCAGAAGACTTAAAGAAAACGGCTTCAATGCATTCATTTGGGGAAATTATGAGTTTACTCAAGGCAAAGTAGGGTATATGGATGGTATATTAAATGCAGCAGATAATGAAGGGGTACTTGAATCCTTTACACTTCCCCATATCAAAGACTTTTCAGGCAATCTGGATGATCCGGAAAGACGAAAACGATATGAAGAGTTGACAAAGTGGCTGATTAAGAGAGTTCAAAATCACCCGAGCGTTGTTTTATATGCAATGAATCACAATACTTCATCATATAATGGAGATGAAAATCCCCTCAAAATTGATGGAATATATAAGCCAATAGAAAATGAACCAAGAAAACAATGTTTAATTGCTGAATCTATTGCAAATATATTTGACCCAACCCGTCCAGTTTATCACCATCATTCCGGCCTCCTCGGACAAATGTATACAATTAACACCTATTTAAATTGGGCTCCGCCTCAAGAAAAAAGTGATTGGTTCCAACATTGGTCTGAAAAAGGGAAATTACCTCTCTTTTGTGTTGAATGGGGACTACCACACATGGCAAGCTGGAGTAGCTACAGAGGACCTCAATTTATATGGATGTGCAATGCATTTCAAAGTATCTGGGATTGTGAATTTGCAACTCCATTTATTGGACAAGCGGCATACGAAATGACAAAATCTGAACAAGATGGAATTAAACGCGAAGAATCAGAATGGGCAACAGGCAACCCTTTTAATTTTGGAGCATTGATGGGAGTTCTAATTAACGGGTATAGAAATTTCCACGGAATTCAGTCCTATTTTATCAAACAAAACTGGCCGGCACTAAGAACATGGGGAATTTCTGCAATACTACCGTGGGATCAGGATCAGCTTTACCAATGCCACACTCCGACGCCACCAATGCCTAACCCTGACAGATTTAAAAACTTAAAATATCCAGGCATTGTCCCCGATATATTTAATCGCGGTTCTGAATTTCTATACCATTATAATGATACCGATTACAAACTAACACCTGCCGGCACTGCAATGAAACGCTGGAATCAACCAGTCATAGGCTATATCGCAGGTGCACAAAATCATTTCACTGCTAAAAATCCAAATTTTTATATAAATGAAACAATTATCAAACAACTTGCAGTAATAAACGATGCACATAAAGAAATTAATGCTGAAATTCACTGGACACTAAGCAATGAATCTGAAACAATAATAAATCAACATGATGATTTTATTACAGTAGAACCCGGTATAACAAAATTTATTCCTATAGAGTTTTCTCTTACTGAACCTGGTTTATATAAATTAAATGCAGAATTTGAATTTGCTAATGGTACAGTACAAAATGATTCAATAACTTTAAATATTCTTTCTAACCTTGTCAAACCACAAATTCAATCAAAAATTGCTCTTTTTGACCCACTTAATAAAAGCGGTGCTCTGCTCGATTCACTAGGCATTAAATATGATAAGATTACAGAAAACTCAGTGTTAGACACCTATAAAATTATTGTGATTGCCAAAGAAGCTGTTACAAAAAACAATAAACTCCCAAAAGTGTTTGACAATCCTTCAGGTAAATCAATCCTCTTTCTGGAACAAAAATCAGATGCTCTATCCAAAAGATTCGGATTCAGAATTCAGGAATACAGCTTGCGAAAAGCTTTTGTAAGAGCACCATTACATCCTGTTATGAAAAATACTACAGACAGAATGCTTCAAAACTGGAGAGGGGAATCAACTCTCCTTCCTCCATATACTCCGAATCTTCCGGAACATGAAACTTCTAATCCTAAATTCGTATGGTGCGGCTTTGAAAATAAACATGTCTGGCGCTGTGGCAATACAGGTTCAGTAGCATCTGTTCTGATTGAAAAACCTGTAATAGGCAACTGGACCTCGCTAATTGATGGTGGATTTGATCTGCAATACGCTCCGTTACTGGAATATAAAGGGAAAGATTTTAATATAATTTTCTGCCAAATGAATATTTCTGAAAGAACAGAAATCGATCCGCAGGCTCTACAATTGACTGCAGATATATTCAATTACCTTGATACATACTTAAATTCAAAAATGAAAAAAGTTATGACTTTAGGCAAATATGCGACAGAACTTGCAAAAGAACTAAACCTTGAAACTGCCGAATTTAATCCTGCATTATCTGTAGATGATTATATCCTTCTGCTTTCAAATGATGCATCACAAGCACAACCTTGGATTACAAAAGGCGGTAAAACTCTGGCTTTAGCCCTTGATCAGCAAAACGCGCAGATGCTTATTGATAGTAATGTAAAAATTACATCAAAAAAAGGCTGGTGCAGACTTATTAAAGATTTTTCAAAAAATCCAATTTTTTCAGGAATATCCAATGCAGAACTGCACTGGCGCACTGACCTTAACTATAACGCTATTTTAAATTCCACTGAAAATGCAAACGAAGCACTACAATCATTTAATAATGGACAAATCGTATTGTGCCAAATTACCCCTGCAATGTTTGATATAAAAGCAAAACCATATTTAAGAACAACACAAAGACGCGCATACTGCTTAGTATCACAACTGCTGACAAATATGGGAGCAGCAGCAGATGCACCTATCCTGAAAAAAATATCAGGACCGGCTAGAATTACATTTATTTCTCTTGCAAATGATAACTGGAAAGGAAAAGTAGATAAAGATAAAGTGGGAAAAGATAATCAATGGTTTGCTAACGACTTTGATGATTCAACCTGGGAAAAACAAATTGTCCCTGGATTCTTTGAAGATATCTCTAAAGAAATTGATGCTGATTATCAGGGATACTACTGGTACAGACTTCACCTGAATATCCCTTCAACAGCAAATAACGGTAAAATAACTCTTGATTTCGGTCCTGTAGATGATGAATCCTGGATTTGGATTAATGGCCATTTTCTCGGAGAAATTTCAAGTCAATCAGGAGAGAAAGAATTCTGGGCAGTTGATAGAAAATATGAAATTAAACCTGAATTTATAAATTGGGATAAAGATAATGTTATTACGGTATTATGTAATGATACATATCTCAAAGGTGGTATCCGCGGAAAAGCATATTATAAATCAGGACAAGGTGCATGGTTAGACAGTTATTATATCCAAGCACCAAAACAGGATGATGACCCTTACAGATACTATCGCTGGTAATCATTCTTTCTAAGCTTTTATGCATTTTTATTCCCTGATAGCTACTTCAGGGAATGTTTCAACAGGAGACAAGAATGATTCTTGTAACGCAATTAAAAACCGGCGGATTTGATTCAAATTTTTCATACATATTAACTGGAGAAAATGGAGAAACTGCTATTATTGACCCCTGTGGGGATATTTCAATGATTCGTAACTCTCTTGTAGAAAATTATATCCCAAAATATATTCTCCTAACACATTCGCATCACGATCATATTTCCGGCATCCAATCAGTTCTGCAATTTTTTCCTGCAAAAATTGCGGCCTGCCAATTTGCAAACTGCAAAATTGATATTCCCCTAAATCATAAGGATATACTATCCCTTGACAGTGATAAAATCAACTGCCTTCACGCACCGGGCCACACTGAAGATAGTATGATTTATCACTTGTCCGATGATTCTGCTATTTTTACAGGAGATACTCTCTTTATCGATTATATAGGATTCTGCCGTGCAAAAGAGATGTATAATACCTTGAAAAATATTCTTTATCCCCTAAATGATTCAAATATTATCTATTCAGGTCATGATTACGGACATAAACCCTTTGGAACATTAGGAGAAGAAAAAAATTCAAACCCTTTTCTTACCCCAATTCCAGTTTCCTTTGAAAAATTCAAACAAGCATTAGTAAATTTATCATAAAGACTTGACTTTCAGAGCAGACTGATATAATTCCTCGTATTCTGCTGCAGTGTGATTCCAGGAAAAATCTTTCAGCATCCCGTTGGAAACCATACGGTAAAAATCACCTTTATTCCCATTATATACCTGAATAGCCCATCTAAGTGTATTGATAATTGCATCTTCATTCAAAAAAAGAAATGTAAAACCTGTTGATTTATCAATATTATTTTTATCATAATTAATTACTGTATCTTTCAAGCCACCTGTCTCTCTGACAATCGGCAGAGTTCCATACTGCATACTGTACATCTGATTTAAACCGCATGGTTCGTACCGCGACGGCATAACAAAAAAATCACTCCCCGCTTCTATCTTATGAGCAAGAGTATTATCATAACCAATATAAACGCCAAACTTTCCAGGATAATCTGCAGCATAACGACTGAAATGAAATTCAAGTTCAGGGTCGCCTGAACCTAAAACAACAACCTGTATTTCTTCTTCTTCAAGTATCGAGTGTAAAGCATTTGCAAAAACATCAATACCTTTCTGATATGCAAACCTTGAAACAACACCAACTATCGGAATATCCCGATTAATTTCAAGGTTCATTATCTCCTGCAAATCTTCCTTGCATATCCATTTACCTGCCAGATTATCTGCGTTATAATTAGAAGTAATAAGCTTATCAGTCTGAGGATTCCATTCTTCAGTACATATCCCATTTAAAATCCCTTTCAAACGGTTATGATAATGCACATGCCCTAAGGCTCCTTCTAATGAGAATCCATAATCAGGTGTTAATATCTCTTCGGCATAAGTAGGGCTTACCGTCGTTACCATGTCAGCAGTCAAAATCCCACCCTTTAAAAAATTAAGCTGGTCATAATATTCCAAACATGTATAATTAAAATAATCCCAGGATAAACCGGTTTTAGGCAAATTATCTTTGTGAAATACTCCCTGATACCCAATATTATGAATCGTCAAAACTGAACGACAACTCTGAAAAGTTTCACTATACCGGTATATATCACTTTTCAAATATATATTGCATAATGCAGTATGCCAATCATTTGTATGCAGAATATCAGGATTCAGATTCAAAGCCTCAATCGCCTGCATCGCAGCTCTGGAAAAAAAGATAAACCTGTCAGCATTATCCTTAAACTCATCTCCGTAGTAATCATACAAAAATGGTCTGTCAAAAAATTTATTGAATTCAATAAAATAATATGTGAGATTTGCTGAAACAACTTCCTTTCTGATCAAAGCTAGTTCTGTCCGCCAATTAAACGGAACTTTTAACATTTCAAAACATACCTCTGTCCGCTCACATAATTTCCCCATAACCTGAGGATAATACGGCATTATTACTGAAACATTATCACCTCTAGACGCAAGAGCTGACGGTAATGACGCCGACACATCCGCTAACCCTCCTGTTTTAGCATATGGTACAGCTTCACTGCATATCCAACTTATATCCATTTTTTACCTGCTTAATTATATTTGCACTTTTTGCCTACAATGTACTGTTTTTTATCTCTAATACAAATTTACAGAAAATCTTTTTAACTCTTTTTTTTAAAGTAAAAATTAATCTGAGACTCTATACAATTGAAAGGTTTTCTGATATTCACATCAAAAAAATAAATGTATCAATTTACTTTCAAAGATACAATATTTACAATTTGATTTTTGCCATTTTAAAACTATTCTATTACTATAGCAGTTCAATAGACGTAAATGGAGGTTTTTTTAATGCGTATTGCTAATCCGATTTATGATGCAGTTTTTAAATATTTAATGGATGATAACAGAATAGCTAAAAAACTTTTATCATTAATCATTGGAATAAAAATAAAATCCATAAAACTGACTCCAAAAGAATTTGAAAATAAAATTGAAAATAAGTCGTGGACCATTTTTAGAATTGACTTCGCTGCTGAAATTATATTAGAAAACGGCTCAATACAGAAAGTCATTATCGAAGTCCAAAAAGCTAAATTTGCAAGTGATATAATGCGTTTTCGCCGTTATTTAGGCTCTCAATACCGCGATAAAAATAACATATATACTGATCAACGCGGAAAAAATAAAGCAATGCCAATTGTAAGTATATATATACTAGGACAGCCCCTTGGAGATATATCAGCTCCTATTATTAAAGTTGGAAGATTCTATCAGGATTTAACAAAAAATACAAAGATCAATACAAAAAATGAATTTATTGAAGCTTTAACTCATGATAGTTTTATTATTCAAGTTCCTCTCTTAAATAAAAAAGGCCGAACTAAACTTGAAAGAGTCCTGTCTGTTTTTGAAAATAAAGAAGCTTACCAGCATTTTGTGAACATTGATGAAAATAATTACCCTGAAGAATATGCCGATATTATCCGTAGATTGACAAAGGCTGCTGCAGAACCTGATGTTATGGATAAAATGGATATTGAGGATGAACTGATTGAGGAATTTGAAGAAATTGAAAGAGAACTTGAAAAAACAGCAATCTTGCTGGAAGAAAAAGAGTTACAGCTCAAAGAAAAAAGAAATATGATTCAAGAAAAAGAACTTCAAATAGAAGAAAAGGAACTTCAAATAGAAGAAAAAGTGAAGCTCTTAAAACACGAAGCAAAGCGTGCAGAGCAGGAAACAAAGCGTGCAGAACAGGAAGCAAAGCGTGCAGAACAGGAAGCAAAGCGTGCAGAACAGGAAGCAAAGCGTGCAGAACTGGCAGAGCTGGAAAAAGAAAAATTTATTCAAACAGCAATTCAAACACTAGTAAAGCAAGGCTTAACAGAAAAAGAAGCACGCAATAAATTAGGATTTTAACTGGATAAAATATGATAGATAACAAAGATTTCTTGGTAAGAGGAGTAATAAAAAATTTAAATATAAGGTTTTCTCTAATTGATACAACCACAGCAGTAAATAACGGAATAATTCTTCATTCCTGCTCCCCGGTCTCCGCAGCCTTATTCGGAAAAGCATTAACAATCGCAGGACTGATAAGTCCGCTTCTAGACAAAGGTGAAAAATATTCTATAAAATGGGAATACTCAGGACCTGCCTCTACAATCCTAATTGATGTTGATGATAAATGTAAACTTAGAGGAATACCTGGTAATCCCCTTTTAGATAATGAAGCAACCACAGAAAATACACTATACGGAGACACTGGACGCATTACAGTTATGAAATTTAAAGAAAGCAAAATTCTAAATTCCGGAATTGCAGAAACTGCAATGATGGAAATAGCTGATGATATTTCTTATTATATGTCAACCAGTGACCAGATCGAAACAGATTTTTATGCAGCTTTTAAATTCAATGCAACACCTGCAGAGCCTGTAAAGTCTTTTAACGGTTTTATGATTCAGGAAATGCCTGACTGCAATCTACTTGAATTTGATAAATTCAGACAAAAACTCCGCACATCACAAACCATTGATATATTGACAGATACATCTTTATCGTATAGAGATAAAACAGAAAAAATCTTTGAATACCTGATTGATAGCTCAACTTCTCTTAATGAAAATTTCAACCTTGCATTTGAAAAATCAGCAATTCCAGTATACTCATGTGGATGCTCCTTTGAAAAAATGAAAAATGCCGTATTAACTTTAAAAAAAGGTGAGATTATGAATATCATTCAAAAAGAAGGAGCTGTCAAAACTTCATGCAAATTCTGTAAAAAAACTTATCCATTTAAAGAACATGACTTTGACTTTTTAAAGCAGAATTAGATATGAAAAAAAGACATATATTCACAATTATTTTCCCCACGTTTCTAGTTATAATTTTTGTTTCAATTTCTATTATTACTCTAATTTTTTCTAATGTTATCTACAACTCATATATATCTGCAGTAAAAGATAAACTTTACTCAACTGCTTATTCCTTAAGCCCCCTGATTGAAAACAGACTTGCTAAAAATCAATTACAAAATCTTGACACTTTTATAACTAGACTCGCTAATAAAACATGTCTCCGGATTTCTGTCTTAGCCGAAAATAAAAAAATCCTAATAGATTCTGAAAAAAAAAACTCAAAAATCCAATCCAAATTACTAAAATCAAAAACAGATAAACCGTCTTTTCTGAAAAATAATGATGAAATCCTTCATTTCTCATTACCTCTAATTCATAACAATCATCAAATCGGAACATTGAGAATTTCTAAAAATATTAATGATATAAAACACCGTATTTATGCTTCCTATATATACATCGCCTGTGTAGGTTTTGCAGTAGCTGGACTTGCTGCTGTATTAGCCTTTTTCAATGCTAAATCCATTACAGGACCACTTGAAAAACTAAAAACAAATGCATCTTTTATAAGCTCCGGGAAAAATAAATTTAACCCAATAAATTCTAATATTATTGAAATAAGTGATCTGTCTGAATCGATTTCAACAATGAGTTCCTGCCTACAGAATCAAATAGATGAAATTAGCGATCAAAAAAACAAACTGAATATTATCCTTGCTAATATGAAAGAGGGAATCGTTGCAATCGATGCAAACTCAAATATTATTACAATGAATGCTTCGGCTAAAAATATCCTTAATATAAAGATACAAACTCTCAATACATCTCCATTCAGAAACCTATCAGAAAAAATTAAAAATAAACTACACCCTTTATCAAATACATTGAAAAATGATGAATTAATTCAATTTGCAGAAAAAATCCTTAAGAAAAAAACAAAAATGCAGCAGCAACTTACAATAATTGTTAATGATAATATACGCATTATTGATGTTCACGGTGAAATTTTAAAAAACCATTCAGGACAATTTGTTGGTTCATTAATGGTCATTAATGATATAACAAAATTAAAACAATTAGAAGAAATGAGAAAAAACTTCGCATCCAATGTATCTCACGAGCTGAAAACCCCGTTAACCGCAATAAAAGGAGCTGTTGAAACGCTTCTCGATGGGGCATGCAATATTCCTGAAACAAATGAACGGTTTCTGAATATGATAAAAAAACATTGCGACCGCTTGACTAATCTTATTAATGATACTATGAGCATCGCAAGATTAGAAAGAGAAAATGAAGTTCTTGAACCAATTGAAAATTTTAAAATTTTAACTTTTATAGAACACTCTCTGGATCTATTTAAGGAAAAAATTTCTAAAAAACATATAAAAATTGAAACAATATGTAATAGCTCTATTGAAATCCGTGCTAACTTCAATCTTTTAGGTCAGGCTCTTGTTAATCTAATTGATAATGCTATTAAATTTACTCCTGAGCATGGCACTATCCTGATTTCAGCCGAAAAGAAAAATAACGAGGTTATTCTTTCAGTTACAGATTACGGATCAGGAATTCCTCACGAACATATCCCTCATATTTTTGAACGTTTCTACAGAGTCGATACCGGAAGAAGCCGACGCGAAGGTGGCACCGGGCTTGGACTGGCTATTGTAAAACATATTGCCCAAGTTCATAACGGTTCAGTTAAAGTAATAAGTATACCAGATCAAAAAACTATTTTTTCTATACATCTGCCAAAAACTCAAACCGAACTTTAATGTTACATCTCTTTTTTATTTGAATTCCATCAAATAAACTGTATCGTGAAACACAATATTTTTTAACAGTCAATCAAAATAAATTCAAAGATTAATGAAGATAATGAAAAAAATTTGGAAGAAATTTATTACTTTTGAAGGACCTGAGTGCGCAGGTAAAACAACACAGATTGCAATGCTGAAAACATTTCTGCAAAAACAGAAAGAAAAAGTTATAATTACAAGAGAACCAGGTGGAACTCCTATCGGTGAACACCTTAGAGATCTTGTTAAATACCACCAGGATTCAGTTATGATTGATAAAACAGAACTGCTACTATTTGCCGCTAGTCGTGCACAACTCGTATCCGAACTGATCCTTCCAGCTTTAAAAGCTAATTCCTATGTAATTTGTGATAGATTTATTGATTCAACTGTTGCATATCAAGGATTTGCCAGAAATTTAGATATTAAATTCATCAATCAGCTTAATTCATTTGTAATTGAAAATTGTATACCTGAATTTACTTTTCTGCTTGATCTAAATGTAAATGAAAGCATCAAACGAGCAAATTTAAGAAATCAGAATAGACGCAATGAAGACAGAATCGAAGCTGAATCCATAAATTTTCACAAAACAGTAAGAAATGGGTTTCTTAAACTTGCTGAACTCAACAGTCAACGAATAAAAATTATTGATGCAACTGATTCAGAAACTAATATACACCACATTATCCTAGCCCATTTAGGACTCCTTTAATCACTTAAATTACCCTTTTTACCATCATGGCAACAACGGAAATATACTAACATCCAATTTTACCACTGCTTCCCTTTACATGAAATACTTACTAATCAGCAGTTGGCATGGATTTACAAAAAAAAGCCTCCTGTGATAAAATCACAGGAGGCTGAATAAAAACAATATCTACGATTCTATAGTAAAGATAACGCTTTAAGCATAGCTCCGGCAGCAACAGCTGAACCGATAACACCAGCTACATTCGGTCCCATAGCGTGCATAAGCAGGAAGTTGTGAGGATCAGCCTCTAAGCCTACTTTATTCACAACTCGGGCCGCCATAGGCACAGCCGATACACCAGCTGATCCGATAAGAGGATTTATTTTCCCACCAGACATTTTTTTCATTACCTGACCAAAAAGTACCCCAGCAGCTGTTCCTACACAAAAAGCTACAAGACCAAGAGCAAGAATACCAAGAGTCTGAAGATTAAGAAACTTATCAGCAGATAACTTGGATCCTACTGTCAAACCAAGGAAAATTGTCACAATATTAATGAGCGCATGCTGAGCAGTAGAACTTAATCTTTCAACCACACCACATTCACGCATAAGATTACCAAACATAAGCATACCGATAAGCGGAGCTGCTGAAGGTAAAAGCATCGCACAAAGAAGAGTAATTACTATCGGAAAACATACCTTTTCAAGTTTTGACACATGCCTCAACTGACTCATCTTTATTTTTCTATCCGACTCACTCGTAAACAACCTCATAATAGGCGGCTGAATAATCGGAACAAGAGCCATATAAGAATACGCGGCTACAGCAATAGCACCTAGTAAACTAGGGGAAAGTTTACTTGCAAGAAAAATTGAAGTAGGCCCGTCTGCTCCACCAATAATACCTATACTTGCAGCATCTTTTAAAGAAAAATCTATTCCAATTTTTGAAAGCATTAATGCTCCAATCAGAGCTGTAAAAATACCAAACTGAGCTGCAGCTCCCAACAATGCGGTCTTCGGATTTGCAATAAGCGGTCCAAAATCTGTCATCGCTCCAACACCCATAAAAATAATAAGAGGGAACAATTCATTTTTCACTCCTAGCTCATACATCTGACCAAGAATCCCATCGGGACCCGCAATCTCTGCAAGAGGAATATTAGCTAAAATTGCACCAAATCCTATCGGGACTAAAAGCAAAGGCTCAAAACCCTTGAAAATAGCCAGATATAAAAGAAGCAACCCTACAAAAATCATCAGAACACGCCCCAAACCCAATTGCCAGGTATGCGAAAAATCAGAACTTGACTGCTTATATACATCATAAAGACCTGTACTTTCAAGCAGTCTTTTAAACATTACACTCCAAGGCGGTAAACCCTGATCTTTCGAGGCATTTGCCAAAAGAGATGTCTGCAAAAGTGGTTCTGATTCAAATGAAAATATAACATCTCCCTGCTTAATAATATTCGAAGGCTTTACATGTACAGCCAAAACTTTAATTGAAACCCCAAGAGTAACAACAGATTTAGTTCTGTCTGGTATTCCTTTCTTCGAAAGAATATTCAATACCAGAATTTCTCTACCTGGAGTTAATTCTGCTTTCTCTTCCAAATGAACAGCATAAACAACTGCCGGTGCAGCCCAGGAATAAATTACATCAACTTGATTGCCTGTCTGCTTTAACATAAAAAGCTTACCCTGTTCAGGCATTATTTCAGCAACATTAAGAGACTTATTACTCATAGACTCCAACTGAGCTTCCTCATCAAATGAACTTACAGCAGCCCCGAGAGATAATGAAATAACAAAGAACAATAATAACGAGTTTAAAATTTTAGACATAAAAAACTACTCCTTAATTAGGACAATGTCACCATTACCTGATTGGCAGCAACAGCAGCACCCTGATCAACAAGAATATCAGCAACAGTTCCGGCTGCATGAGCCTTAACTTCTGTCTCCATTTTCATTGCTTCTATTATCACAACTGTATCTCCTTCAGCAACAATATCTCCTGAGTTAACAAGAATTTTTATAACAGTACCAGGCATTGGAGCATTGATTTCAACAACATTGCCTGAAGGTGCTGCTGGTGCAGGTGCTGCTACTGGTGCAACAGATGTCGCACCACCCGGAGCTACATGAACATTATAAGCAGTTCCATTAACCGTTACGGTATATGACTCAGGACCTGAAGATTTACTAGCAGCAGGTGCAGGTGCTGCTGCTGGTGCTGCAGAAGGTTTCTCATCTTCAATATATCTGATACCAAGAGGTTTATTACCTTTAAGAAATTCAATACCTTTATCTCCACAAGTTGAAGTTATAAAAATATTTTCATCGTTAATTTCAAGCCCTGCTTCTGATAGCTTTTCAGATGCAATCGCAATACCTAAATTAGGATTATCATCATTAATGTCGTGAACATCCTCTTTGGTAGACTCAAGCCCTAACTGCTCAGCTGCAAGTGCAACAATTTCAGAGTCAGGATCTGCAGGAGTATGCCCGAAATACCCGAGAACCATTTTTCCGTAACCTTCTGTAATCTTTTCCCATTTACCCTGAGTAACATTGGCAAAAGCCTGCTGAAAATAAAACTGGGAAACAGGTGTAACTGATGTACCAAAACCACCTCTTTCAACAACCTCGCGCATAGCTTTTATAACTTCAGGATAAAGATGGAGACAGTTATTATCACGCATCATTTGAGTATTAGCAGTTAAAGCACCACCAGGCATTGGAGATAATGTAATCAGCGGACTGACTTTATCAGCTTCAGGCGGCTTGAAATATTTTGACATGCAGTCTTCAAATACTTCTTCTGCTTTAAGAATTTTTTCATAATCAATATCCAGTGTGTAATCTGTACCTTTAAGCCTGTGCCACATTGTAAGAATGTCAGGCTGACATGTACCGCCACTGACAGGACTCATAGCAAGGTCAATAATATCCGCTCCTGCTTCAATAGCAGCCATATAACAGCTTACGGCCAAACCGGCAGTACTGTGCGAATGTACCTGAATTATAGTGTCTCCAGGCAGAATTTTTCTGGCTTCTTTGACCGTTTCAAAGATTGTTTTCGGTGTAGCAGTTCCCGAAGCATCTTTAAAGCATACGCTGTCAAACTCAATATTCTCTTCAAGAATATCTTTTAATCTGTCAATATAGAATTTTGGAGAGTGTGCATATTCATTATCAAGCCCAGGAGGTAATCCCATAAGAGAAACAACAACTTGATGCTTAAGGCCATGCTTATTAATACAACTACCTGAATACGCAAGATTACGAACATCATTTAGCGCATCAAAGTTCCTGATAGTAGTAACACCGTGTTTTTTGAAAAGTTTAGCATGCAGGTCAATGATGTCTCTGGATTGAGAAATCAAACCTACAACATTTGCACCACGCGCCAATGTCTGAAGATTAATCTCATCTCCAACAGCTTTACGGCAGGCATCCATCATATCAAAAGCATCTTCCTGACAGTAAAAATAAAGACTCTGAAAACGAGCACCTCCACCTATTTCAAAGTGAGTTGTACCTGCTTCAACAGCAGCTTTTAATGCCGGAATAAAATCATCTGTTTTAACGCGAGCTCCGTAACAAGACTGAAATCCGTCACGAAATGAAGTGTCCATGAATTTAATTTTCTTCATTTTCTTCCTTATTGTTATTTATTATTAAAATATTTAAAATTTTCCAAACCAATTACCTTTATCTTTATAAAAAGGAAAAAGAATATACAGTAAAAAGCCATTTATTCAAGTTAAAAAGCTACATAAGAGCTAAACTTTTTTTCATACTAATCAATAATAGAATTTCCCCCCAGCATCTGACATATATATCTATCATAATTCACTCACTATAATAAAAAATTATTCTAATAGTTGCCTCTGATTTTCAAGATGAATACTTAAAAGAATGCCAATTCCGCATAAACAACCAAGCATATTACTGCCACCATAACTTATAAACGGAGCCGGCATACCCTTAGTAGGAAATGCTCCAGAAACAACACCTAAATTAATAATTGCCTGCGCACAAATCATAAATGTAATTCCAGAACCAAGAAAAAGCCCGGCTTTATCCTTTGATGAAGCCGCTATTTTTACTCCACTAAAAAGAATAAGCAGATAAAGAATTATTAAAATAATAATACTTACAAAACCAAGCTCCTCGCCGATAATTGAAACAATAAAGTCAGTATGCGCCTCCGGCAGATACATTGCCTTCATACGGCTTTTTGTAAAACCTAAACCAATCCAGTTTCCGGAACCAAGCGCCAAAAGTGAATTCCAGAGCTGGTACCCGTTCGCTTTATGAACAGCTTCAGGATCAAGAAAAGAAGTGAGCCTTCCCCAACGCATAGCGTCAAAGTTTTTTATTATTAAAATCAGCGTAGGTATACTCAACCCGACCAAACCAAACCACCTTAATCTCATTCCGGCTATAAAAAAAATTGTAAGAACAGATCCAGTAAGAAGCAATGTTGTTCCCAAATCTTCACCGAGAATAATTAAACTAAGCGTTGCTCCTATCCAACATAACAAAGGCAAAATACCCTCAAAAGAATTTACTGCTCTCTGACGTTTCGCCAGAAAAGAAGAAACATATAATAAAAGCGCAAGCTTAGCAAATTCAGACGGCTGAAGGCTGAACCCAGGCAGACGAATCCAACGCCTGGCCCCATTTATTTCTGGAGACATCAACGCTAAAACAAGTCCAAGAAGTGCAACCGGAAGTATAATAATCGAATATTTTAGAAGTTTTTTGTATCCTACAAAACAGATTCCTACTGCAACCACTGCTCCCAAAATTGCCCAAGTAAGCTGCTTGAAAAAAAACTTCTGCCCTATTTTCTCCAAACCTGAAGATGTGGAGTAAAGCATACACAAACCTAGAAGAATCATTCCAGTAACAGTTAAAGTCAGCAAAAGAGGTGCAGACAGTTCACTTTCATGAACTGCCTTAACTTCCGGCTCCTCTGTATGAATATTAAGTTTCATTTTTGACAGTTAATAAAATATTTAACTGTTTTTTCTGAAATATTCAATTAATGCATTTGTTGACGCATCATGCTTAAGCTCTGTTTCAGCATCAAGTTCAGGTAAAATATTTTTTGCTAAGATTTTGCCCAACTCAACACCCCACTGGTCAAATGAATAAACCTCCCAGATAATCCCCTGAACAAAAATCTTATGTTCATAAAGAGCAATAAGCTGCCCCAATACAGACGGTGTAAGTTTTTCAGCCATAATTGTATTTGTAGGACGGTTTCCCTCAAAAGTTTTATGAGGTATAAGTTCATCAGGCACACCTTCCTCTATCAGAGCTTCTTTAGTTTTACCAAATGCAAGCGCCTCAGTCTGTGCAAAAAAGTTTGCCATTAATTTTACATGATGATCACCAAGAGGATTCTGGGATTTGCAGAATCCGATAAAATCACACGGAATAAGCTTGGTCCCCTGATGAATCAACTGATAAAAAGCGTGCTGACCGTTTGTGCCAGGTTCACCCCAGATAACAGGTCCAGTCTGCCATTCAACTTTTTCACCGGTACGAGTAATATATTTCCCATTTGATTCCATATCTCCCTGCTGAAAATAAGCGGCAAAACGCGACATATACTGATCATAAGGTAAAATAGCCTGAGTTTCAGCATCAAAAAAATTATTATACCAGATACCAAGAAGAGCTAGAATAACCGGCATATTCTCAACAAAAGGCGCAGTCCTAAAATGCTCGTCCATTTTATGATAACCAGAAAGAAACTCTCTGAATATCTCAGGCCCGACTGCAAGCATTACCGGCAAGCCAATTGCAGAAGGCAGTGAATATCTCCCGCCAACCCAATTCCAGAATTCAAACATATTATCCGTATCAATTCCAAAAGCACTGACAGCTTCAGCATTTGTTGAAAGAGCAACAAAATGTTTTGCAATAGCTTTTTCATCCTTAAAAGCATTCAGACACCACTCTCTAGCTGTATGTGCATTGGTCATTGTCTCCTGAGTTGTAAATGTTTTTGAAGCTACAATAAACAAAGTCTCTTCAGGATTAATATCCATTAAAGCTTCAGCTATATGAGTGCCATCAACATTTGAGACAAACTTAACCGTCAAGTTTCTGTCAGTATACGGTTTGAGCGCCTCATATGCCATAACAGGACCAAGATCAGACCCACCTATGCCAATATTAACAATGTTCTTGATTCTTTTCCCTGTAAAACCTTTCCATTCCCCCGAACGCACCTTATTCGAAAAAACTGACATTTTTTCAAGAACACCATGTACTTTTGGGATAACGTTTTCTCCGTCAACTTCAATTACTTTATCTGCCGGACTTCTCAACGCCACATGAAGTACCGCTCTGTCTTCTGTTCCGTTAATTTTTTCACCTGAAAACATCGCATCAATCCACTGCTTTAAATCAGAACTTTCAGCAAGTTCAACAAAAAGCTCAACACTCTTTTCATTTATACGGTTTTTTGAATAGTCAAGTCTTAAATCACAAGCATCAAGGGTAAATTTCCCCGCCCGTTCCGCATCACTTGCAAACAAATCCCGAAGATGAACATCCTTCATATCCTCAAAATGCCTGATAAGACTCTTCCACTCCCGCCTGTCAATTAATTTTTCGTTCATTTATTCACCTGTTCCCAATTTATTTGATATTTACAAAAATCTTTTTTCAATTACAATCTATTTACCAGCAACAGAAAAGTAGCATATTAAGCGCTTCAATCAAGTTCAAGAAACTCCTTTTCCATAATAAACCAGAACCTTTTAATAGGGACAGGTTGATTATAACTTGACTTTTTACAGCAGATTTGATATAATTTAAATAATGTAATTTCAAACTATAATTCATTAAATCAGGAGGTTTATTATGAGACTTGCAAGGGAAAAACTTCTTGGCGGCGGTTGTTATTATCATCTGATGAACCGCGTAGCGGGAGATAAACACTGGTATCCGTTCAGGGATGTTGACAAAGAATATGGGATGAATCTTGTCAGGCGTTTGTGTTCGTATTATCTTCTTGAAATAATTTCAATGTGCTGGATGGGTAATCATTATCATATTGTGCTTTATGAACCTCAGGCTAATGAACTGCCTGATGATAAAGAAATTGTAAATCGGCATAATGATTTTTACGGAGAAGATAAACTCGGTAGACATATACAGACTGATGCTAAGGAAGAAGTTGAAAAAGTCCGCAGAAACATGACAGACATCAGTCATTTTATGAAAAACTTCCAGCAGCAGATGACCAACTATATTAACCGTAAATATGACAGACGCGGAACTCTTTGGGCAGATAGATTTAAAAGTACAATTCTAGAAGGAGAACACGCATTGTGGCAGGTTGTTGAATATATTGAATTAAATCCGGTCAGGGCAGGACTTACCGAATCAGCATCAAACTACAGACACTGCACCTGGGGCTGGTATAAAGGTTCAGGCAAACATATTTTTCATAATAATTTCATAAAACATATGAAAGGTGCGCTAGGTTCAGTTGCGGATAACTGGAGTGACCTTGCACTGTTTAACCTGTTTGAAAGTGAACTTGTGCGTATAACTTTATCGGAAAAAGGCATTATAGGTAAAGAACTTTTTGAAATGGTTCAGGAAGCTAAAAAAGGTGAAACTATGCCTGTGAGATTTCTCAGACGCACACGCCATTGGACTGACGGTGGAATTATAGGTTCAAAAGCATTTGTCCAGAAAGTTGCATGTCAGTTCAGAGATACAAAAAAAGTAATGAAAAAGCAGTTCAGCCACGGTAAAACACAAGGCGGTGTTTCCATTTACTGTTATAAAATGCTCAGAAATACCTGATCTAAATATTCTAAACTGACAATTTTACAATTTATTCCTATTTTATATCTTCAATTAAGAAAGATATCATCTCTCCTGCTCTACTTTATGGATTTTTTATCAGAAACCATTGATTTTTTCAAAATCAGAAAAAATTGTCAAGCGACAATTAAAAATAATCTGAATCAATTCAATCGCATATCGATTTTTCCTGCAATCCTCATTCTCAATCAGTAAAAATAATCTATAATGATCAGTGATTTATTATCAACCTGTCCCCAATTTGTGGCAATTTTTCGTCCCCAATTTCTTTTTA
>Ga0256913_10000031_pt1 | contig 56775 bp, 45 predicted proteins | sample Axial_MatmetaG_FD_185970 | JGI IMG/M metagenome (GOLD analysis project Ga0256913, IMG submission 185970) | Deep-sea worm associated microbial mat communities from Axial Seamount, Juan de Fuca Ridge, Pacific Ocean - Axial_Mat | ecosystem: Environmental > Aquatic > Marine > Oceanic > Microbial... | reverse complement strand
AATATTATTCTACAGTTACAGATTTTGCCAAGTTTCTAGGCATGTCAACATCATTTCCTAATCGAACAGATACCTCCAAAGATAAAAGTTGAGTCACAACCATCATCTCAAAAAACTCTAACATAGGATGAGTATTATAAATAGTTTGAACAAAATCATCTGCCAACTCAAAAGGTTCTGGTGATATAGCCAATATAGTTGCATCTCTAGCACTTAACTCTTCTACATTTGATTTGATTTTCTCATAATGTAAACTCTTTGGCATAAGAGCAACTGTAAATAGTTCACTATCTGCTAAGGCAATTGGCCCATGTTTCATCTCTCCTGATGGGTATCCCTCTGCATGGAGATAACTTATCTCTTTGAGTTTCAAAGCCCCCTCTAATGCCAAAGGGAAAAATAGGTCTCTACCAATAAAAAAGAAACCATGACCATGTAAATATCGTTTAGATAATCTAGTAAGTTTAGAGTGTAATTTATCTGTAACTATTAGAGCTTTTGGAGTATGACGCATAGCATCTAACTCTATATCTAGTCTCTCTTTAGAAATTGTTTTTTGTAGTTTGGCAATATATAGAGTCAACATCCATAAAACCATAGTTTGAGTAGCAAAAGCTTTGGTACTAGCTACTCCTTTTTCAATCCCTGCCCGAGTTAATATAGCTCTATTGCTCTCTCTTACAATAGAAGAGTTATCAACATTACAAATACTAAGAGTTTTAAGTCCTGCTCTTTTTGCCATTTTGAGTGCTTCTAGTGTATCTGCTGTCTCTCCACTTTGTGAAATAGTAATAAACAAAGTATCATCTCTAAGTAGAGGTTCTTTGTATCTAAATTCAGATGCTATCTCTACTTGACATGGTATTTTAGCTATTCTCTCTAATAGATAAGAACCTGCCAAAGCAGAGTGATATGATGTTCCACAAGCACATATTTTGATATTTCTAACCCCTTCAAAAAACTCACCATCTAACTCTTCAAACTCTATTTTATTATCTAAGACTCTTCCCATCATAGTCTCACTCATTACAAGGCTCTGTTCATAAATCTCTTTTTCCATAAAAAATCTATAACCATCTTTTTGAGCCATTATCTTATCTGTTGCTAATGATTTAGTTGTAAACTCTCTCTCTCCATCTTTATTAAATAGCTTTACTTCCCCATCTTTGGCATAACCATATTCACCATCTTCGAGATAATAGACATCTGTAGCTCTACCAATAATAGGTGTATCTGATGAAGCAAAATATATATCATCTCCATCAAACCCAATAAGCATTGGAGAACCATTTTTAGCAAAAAAGATTGTATCAGGAGATACTTCACTAATTAGTAAAGTTGCATATGCACCATCTAATTTATTGATAGTTTGGATAAATGAGTCAAAACCATTGCTATTTTGAGTATAAAATTGTTCAAATAGATGTACAATTGTCTCTGTATCTGTTTGACTTAAAAAATTAATACCTTCTTGTTGAAGTTCTGTTTTTAACTCTTGATAATTTTCTATAATTCCATTATGTACCACAAAACTAAATTTACCCAAATGAGGATGAGCATTTAACTCTGTTGGTTTGCCATGAGTTGCCCATCTTGTATGACCTATAGAAACACCAAAGCCATTACTTTGATACTCTTTTGTTTTATCTCTTAGATTTTGTAGTTTTCCAATTGCTTTAAAATAGTTTAATTTTTCATTTTCAATTATAGCTATTCCTGCTGAATCATATCCACGATACTCTAACTCTTGCAGTCCATCTAATAAAATCTCTTTTTTCTCTTCATTTCCAATATATCCAACAATTCCACACATATAATATTACTCCGTTAACTCTTTTATAATAAGATTAGTATTATTACAAAAATTTCCATTCTTTTCGATTAAGAATAGGTCATTAATTTTTTTACCTTGAGTATAAATCTTGGCTGAAGTAATATCAATACCCAAATTATCAAAAATAGCCATAGTATAACAGAGTATTCCTTTTTGGTCTTTGCAGTTAATTCTCATCATAGCATACTCTTTGGAGTGATTACAATCAATTTCAACCTCATCTTCTTTTATATCAGGTTTAGGAAGATTTAATTGGTGTATATTATTTAGTGCATCATATATTATATCTTCTATAATCATAAGCTCATTATCTTCAATTCTAATATTAAACTCTATATTAAAATATTTGATACCCTTAAAAAGTTTACAAATATCCATATTAACAATATCTAATTTCCTTAGTTTATTTAAAAAATAACTCAAATCAAAATTGTTTTTTCTAATAATTTCAATAGTCAAAAATCCACTATTATCTATATAAAATATATAATCTTCTAATTTATCACTTTTTTTTGCTATATCAATAATCTTTTGAGGTGAATATTTGATGAATAATAAATCAGAAGGAATAGCCAAGATATTTTTTTGAAGTAATCTAGGTAATTTTTTAAATGAAGGCTCTTTTCGTATATTTTTCTCTTTTTTTAATCGCTTACTAGTTTCATATAGCTTTTTATCATATTTTATGGCTATAGAGGCTTGGGTATAAAGGGTATATATAAGTTTAGCATTAAAATCATTATATACTCCTACTCCTACAGCAGACATATCAGAGTATGTTAGTAGATATATTAAATCTAATAGTTTTTGTGTATTAAAAATAGAAGCAAATTTCAAAATAGTCTGTTCTGTATTTAAATCTTCTTTTTGAGCTACCATACTCATTTGGGTATGATTATGTATCAGTTTTCTTCCTATCTTTATCTCTTCTTTATTAAATCCTAATTTTTTGGCATATACAGAAAATAGCTCTGCACCTACTAATGAATGGTCTCTCTCTCGTCCTTTTCCTGAGTCATGAAGTAAAACAACCAATTTAAGTAATGCTTTTTCTCTAATATTTAATTGATTTAAAATCTCTCTTAATTTTGTATCTTTAATATGTTCCAACTCATAAAGAGACTTGATAGAGTGAATAGCCACAGGATATTGATGGTATCCATCAAATTGTGGAAGATTGAGTACCTTTTTTAGAGGAGATATAGTATAAGATATTAAATGTGCATTTAATATAGATTGTATAATCGCACAGCTATATGGCTGAAAAAATATTTCTGATAATATATTATATATTTCTGTAGTAGCTCTGGGTGGCTTAGATGCATGAATTAAAGACTTTAAAAATAGAGGATGGACTTCAAACTCTTGGGTTTGTCTGCATAATATTTTTAATAAATCTTCAAATGATTTTGTATTAGTTTGGGGGTTGAGTACAGGCAAAGAGTGAGTTAATAAATCTCTATTGGTAAGTGCATTTATCCAAATAGTAGTATATAGTTTTACAACTTTTAGTTGATGACTAACTTTCTGTGCAAATTTCATTTGTTCCTTATAATTTTTCTCATAACCTAAATATTGAGCAACTTGAGGTATAAGTTCTAATCTTAAAATATCCTCTTTTCTCCCATTAGCAAGATGTAATGCAGAGCGAACACTAAATAAAAAATTTAGAGCTTTATGAAACTCTATATACTCATTTTGAGGTATTATATCTTTGGGTAATTCATTAATTTTATTGATATTGTATAAAATATTACCCAACCAATATACTAAATTGGCACTTCTAAAACCACCCTCCCCCTCTTTTAAATTTGGTTCCATAGATATGGGAAATCTCTTGTGTAATTTTTTTATCTCTTCTATTTTAGCATCTATAAACTCTTCTTGATTATCTCGTCTAATTTTAGTTAACTCATTTTCTACTTCAGCCAATAGATATTTAGAACCAGCAATAAAACGGGACTCTATCATAGAGGTTTTGATAGTTATATCTGTTTTGGATACTTCAAATATCTCTCCTACCTCATGTACTCTATGACCCAATTTTAGCCCACAATCCCAAAGTATATATAACATCTTCTCTATTATCTCTTTGGTATTGTATCCATGTATATCTTTGTAAACAATCATCAAATCTATATCTGAATATACACATAACTGTTCTCTTCCATAACTTCCTAATGCCAAAAGAGTTATAGGTAAAGAGTCTTTCATTGGTGGATAATTTCCAAATGAAGAACGAAATGCTATTTTGTAGATAGTTTGAAGCAAAATATCTATTACCCGAGTATGTTTAAATAAAAAATCTTTGCCTTTTGAATGAGAAAAACTCTCTTCTAGTGTAGCAAAATATATTTTAATTCTCTTTTTTAGTACTTTGGCTATCTCAAAATCAGGTACTCTACGATAGATTAAATCTTCTATCTCTTCTTGGTCTATTATCACTATTTTACTCCAGTATTATCATTATATATCAATATAGTAGCTCTATCTACTAGATTGATATAGTGATTAAAGCTCAAAGATGTAACAGCAGTTCGTCCTAGAGCATAATGTCTTTTGGATTCACCCCATACAGTTTGTATCACATACGGTTCACCTTTGTAATCACCAATATATAACATAATATGCCCTTTGAGATGTACTATAGTTGCTCCTATTGGGGCTAGATTGATAAGTTTATCCTCTTTTGTCATTTTCTCCAAATTAAATAGTTCCAAATAGTTCTCTCCTACAATACTTTGTGATGATGAGTTTCTAGGTAATCTAACTCCAGTGGTTGCATAGATTTGTTGGACAAATTTAGAGCAGTCTTGTTCTCCAAAAGAGCCTCCCCATCCATAAGGGGCATTTAGAAATTCAAAGGCTTGAGTTAAGATATTTCTTGGGGTATAAGCTAAATAGCCTTTGTGAGTATGGGTTGTTTTGATAGTGGCATTGCTTAATACTAAACTACCCTCTTCATCTCTAGTAGGTATTAGAACCATGCTCATATCATCAATAGTTAATATATAAGGAAGTCTAATTCCCATTCTCATAGTATCATAATATTTTCCTGCTATTAGCAGACTATTTTTAGCTCTAGTTGTAATTATAAAATTTTCACTGCTTATATAATCTACTATCTCTTTTTTCTCTGCAAATGCTATATCTATATCTCGTACCCAACCAGAACTAAATTCTCCAATAGCATAGTGCCATTTCCCATCAGCAGAGCTATGCAAAATTGCTAAAGGTGTGGCAATATCCAGAGCAGAGTTTTGATTACGGTCAAAATATATATCTCCCTTTTTTTTAAGTAGAGCTAATTCTGTAGGTATTATTCTCTGATTGGTATAATGAACAGTAATAGCATAACGAGTCTTTACACTATCAGATATATTAGCTAAATCTATATAATTTTTCATCTCATTGATAAATTTCTGTTTGATTTTAGTTCCATCTTCAAAATATTTAGTCTGCTTGATTATAGCTTTGAAATTTCCCCCTATAGTAGATTTGAGCCATGAACCACCATAATGTGCATTGGTATCTTTGAAAGGAGTAACTAGATGTTGTTTATAGGCTATATTATTATTAAACATCTCTATCTCTTTACTATTCATAATAATCTCATCAGGCTCTTTAATACGGTCTATCCAAAACTCTGCTATATTTAAATGACGATTTTTATTGACAATAATTATAGGCTGTTTCTCTTTTTTATTTCCTAATAAAGGAGTGGTATCGCCTACCTCTTGACATCCACTAAAAAGTAGTAGAATAAAGATATAAAATAATAGAATATTTTTCATGATGATTAATAATCTTAAATAGGATAACCATTGATAAATAGCATATCAACCTTTTGGGTATGCAAAATAGTTTGCAGTGCTATATCATTCAATGAGTTTGGTCTATTTGGTAGAGTAATTAATGCCAAATCTGCCTCTTTGTCCTCTTTTATCTCTCCACTATTTAATCCTAAAAATTTAGCAGGTTGGGAAGTAATACTTTTTATCAAAAGTTTAGATAATTCATCTAGTGGAGCTAAATAGTGCATCATTAATGCTGAACGCAACTCATCAAAGATATTTAGTGAGTTATTTGAACTAAGTCCATCTGTTGCTATACTAAAAGGGATACCTAACTCATGAACTCTCTCAATTCTAAGCCGTCCACAACCTAATAAACGATTAGAACGAGGACAGTGAGCTATAGAGTGACCATTTTTTGATATATATTCTAGCTCTTTATCTGTAGCTTGAACAGCATGAGTAAAATGTATATTAACTCCATCAAAACTTTCCAAAAATTCATTAATAGTTGTAACTGGGGTAGAGGTTTTAAAATATTTTTGAAAAAATTCCAAAAATTCTCCACTTCTATTTTCTAACCACTCTCTTTCTGCTTTGGCTTCTAAAAAATGAGCTGATAGTGGTAATTTTTCATTTTTGGCTATCTCCACAGCTCGTTTAAGTAGTACAGGATGAACAGAGTAAGGTGAATGTATAGCAATAGCAGGTATTATACCTTTTCCTTTAGATTGTTTGGAGGCTGTTAACCTCTCTATAAAGTCATTATATAATACATCTGCAAAAGCCATATTTGAACCTATAAGTTCATTAAAAAATATAACCTTTTGAGGAGTCTGTTCACACACCTCTAATTCTGTACCAAAGCTTGAAATAGCTCCAAAAGTTGTAATTCCAGATAGTAGCATCTCATTACAAGCCTCTAACATTATCTTATTATCACACTCCTGTAGTAAATCATCACGATTTTCAATTACTGAATTTAACCAAGGCATAAAATCGCCATACTCTAAAGTAGTTTTATTAGCAGAAAACTCTAAATGTACATGAGTATTGATAAACCCTGGATATAATACAGAATTTTTATCTCCCTCTATAATCTCTACATTAGGATATTTTATCTTTAGATTTTCTATATTATCTATAGCTTCTATTTTATCTGAAAAAGCTACTGCTATATTCTCTCTAAATGTATCATCTATATAGATATAGTTTGGATTTATTATTTTCATTTTACTTCCATTTTTTTTAGAATTTTAACATATTTTTTCTATTCCAAGCCCATAACTATCACTCAATGTAATCTCACTCTCATTAAATTTAACTCCACCAACTATAGGATTATAAGCTAAAAGATTAGCACCATCTAAATCAAGCATAGTTATAATATTGCTCCTTGCAGATGCCACATGCACTCCAACTCCTACAGATATAGCACCCTCTAACATACACCCAATCATACATTTGATACCATAAAGTTCAGCTATATCAGCAATTTTTAACGCATGAGATATACCACCACATTTAGCCAATTTAATATTAATAAAGTCACAAGCATCCATCTCTAATAGTTGAATAGCTTGTTTGGCAGAAAATATAGACTCATCAGCGAGTAAAGGGGTTAGAGTCCTATCCCTTATATATTTCATTCCTCTAAAATCATTGGCTTTTACAGGTTGTTCTATAAGTTCTGTTACTATACCTTGATTTTCTAATTTAGTAAGTAGCCTCACAGACTCTTTTGCACTCCATGCTTGATTAGCATCTATTCGTAAAGTGCTGTTTGGAAATGTTTCTGCTATGGTTTTAATTCTATCATAATCTTTGGCTATAGACTCACCTACCTTGATTTTCAAAATTCCATATCCTAAATCTATAGCATTTTGGCAATCTTCTATCATAGTATCTATATCATTAAGACTAATAGTTATATCAGTTTCAAACTTGGTTTGACTCCCACCTAAATATTTATAAAGAGGAAGAGTAAAAGATTGAGAACGCAAATCATATAAAGCCATCTGTAGAGCCGATTTAATAGTACTATTGTAAACCATAGCTTTATCTATATCATTAAGCAATGAATTAAAATCATCAATTTCACGCCAAAGCAATATATCCCGAAAGATATTATCTATAGCTCCACGCATACTAATTAGTGTTTCACCAGTTATTACAGCTGTTGAAGCTCCTTCTCCATAACCTATTAATCCACTATTCGTATAAATGGTTACAACTAAATCTTCTAAATGGGTTACCTTCCGAAGGGCTGTTTTAAATGGTGTTTTGAGTGGTGCTTTTACTATCTGGGTTTGTATATCTATTATTTTCATATTTTCTCCTATAAAGCTATACTCTGCAAAACCTTAGCTACTCCAAGCCCTATAAAAGTACCAACTATATATCCCATCATAGCCATCAAAACCCCAATTGGTATCAAAGCTTTATGATAAGCCCCTGCTAAAATAGGAGCAGATGCTACACCACCTATATTAGCTAAAGAGGCAACACCCAAAGAGAATAAATCCAATTTGAACAGTTTAGCAAAAAATATCATAATAGTAGCGTGAATTGCAATAATTGCAAATCCTGCCAAAATATAAATAGGTGCTTGTGAAAGTTGGGCAAAATTTGCCCTGGAAGCGATAAGTGCTACTATAAAATATAGCATAATATTTGCTAATGATGAAGCTGATGTTTGACGGCTTAGAGGTGTAATCCCTGCAACTATTCCTGCTATAGTTGCAAACATTACAATCCAAGTAGTTTTGGTCAAAAAATTTGTAGTAGGCATAAACAGAGCTATCTGTTGTGATAGTACAGAAACCACTAATGCCAACCCCAACATCATAAATAGAGATGGAAAATCAATATCTGTTTTGGTATCTTCTATCTCTAGTGAGGAACTAAGACTCTCTAATATAGAACCATCAGCCTTAACCCAAATATTAAATCTAGTAGCAAAAGGTACTAAAGCTAAAAGTATCATAACCCATATAGCATAATCTATTGAGTCTATAAGTAGAACATACCCCATATCACTATCGGGCAAATTTAATGCCCCTTGGATAGCTACCATATTACCAGTCCCTCCCATCCATGAACCACTTAATGCTCCAAATGCTTTCCATGCATTTGGTTCAAATAGATTATGAAATATCATAAATGATAGTATAAATCCTATAGAGATACTACAAGTTGCTAGAAAAAATGTTAGTAGTATCTTTTTACCAAGTTTGAGTATCTTTCGTATATCTGATTGTAATAACATCAGAAAAATCATAGCAGGTAGTAGATTGGATTTAAATGCTTTATATGTGTAATTTATCTCTTGGGTTTTACTCCAAATTCCTAAACTCGATAGAGTCATAACTAAAAAATAGAGTATAACTATAGCAGGAAGATACTCAAAAAACTTTGCTTTGGTTTTCTGTTCAATATAAACTAATATTGAAGCTATAAAAAGTAAAATAGTTATATATGGAAATGCTGTTTGTATCATTGATTAATCAATCCTTGAGTAAAAAACTCTTCTATAATCTCTCTTATCTCTTTGGTGTCACTAACTCTATTGACTAGATTACGAAATTCTGAAGCACCTTGGTATCCTATTTTAGAGTAGGTGTGTAGATGTTTTCTAAACATTACTGCTCCATACTCCCCATAATACTCTACCATCTGGTCAAAATGTTCTAACACTACCTCTTGAATTAAGTGAGGTGTAATTTCACTCTCTCCTGTACCAAATATATGGTTTTTCATAAGTTGAAATATCCAAGGTTTTCCTACTGCACCTCGTCCAATCATTAATCCATCTGCTCCTGTGTACTCTAGTACCCATTTGGCTTTTTGGGGCGTAGTTATATCACCATTTGCAATTACTGGTATAGATATAGCCTCTTTTATCTCTTTGATAGCATCATAATCAACAGGGGCTTTATACTTTCCACTTCTAGTTCTACCATGAACAGCAATATAATCAGCTCCATTATCTTCACATACTTTAGCTATCTCTACATGATTTTTTTCATTAAATCCTAAACGCATTTTGACAGAAGTAAACTCTTTATTTGAGTATTTTTTGATAGTTCTAATAGTTTGAGCCATTTTAGGTAAATCTGTTAAAAGAGAGCTTCCTTGGAGATTGTTGACCACTTTTGGAGCAGGACAACCACAATTTAGGTCGATAATATCTATTCCATCTCTCTTATTGATAAGTTCAACAGCTTTTTGTATTACTTTTGGGTTAGAACCTGCAATCTGAATACTATATGGGGTCTCTAATAGACTTTTTTCTAACATTTTGAGAGTTCTGCTATTTTGGAAAGATAAAGCATTAGAGCTAATCATTTCACTAACTGTTAAATCAGCTCCAAACTTTTTGACAACAGTACGAAAAGGAAGGTCAGTAAACCCTGCCAAAGGAGCAAGGGCAAAAAGAGGCTTATCAAAATTAAGCGTCATTACATATATGTTTGATATTAATAAGGTCTGTAATCTTATATTTATTATGCTCTTTTTTTAAATCATACAATGCTCTAAATCTAATAAACTCATCAGCATCATGTTCTTGAAGATATTCACCTGCTTTATCAATCATCTCATATTCAAATAAAAGATATAGATATGCAATTTGAGCTTTAATATACTTACCATCATATCCCCTAAAAAGTTTTAGGTTATCATCAGGTAGTAGCTGTTTTTTTGTAATATTTGCAATAGATAAGAAATCACTACATTTCAATTCACCATTTAAATCTACAATAAACTCATCTAATATAGTCACAGTTAAACCTAAATCATCTTCACGAGTAACACGATTTATAAGTGTTATAAAACTTTCTCTATTAAAAATTTTGCTATATTTTATAGCTTTTGTAAGTGTTGTTGTTTTTGCAAACTGTTTTAATGCTTTTTCAACAATAGTATCGCTATATTTATCTTTGGATTGTAAAACCTCTTCAATAAAGTTTGCATCTTTTTTCAAACAGTTCATATAGTTTTTGATAACTAATGGATTATTATTAGAGAGTATATGAGCTAATTTTTTCTCTTTGAAATCAACACATTCACCTTTATCTATCTCATTAATAATATTTAAAGCACTTTGGAGTTTTTCTGATACACCATCTACTGTACCTTTAACTTTTAGATTAGATACTTGTAGTATTTTAGCAGTCTCTTTGAGTTTAGGTAGATTAAATCTTTGAGGTTTAGGTTCATTCAAAATAGACCAATATAGTGCATTATTCAGACTATCGCTATCTGTTTCCCATTTTCTAAATTTAAAGAAATTTTTAGTTCCATAAAACATCATATGAACCAAAGAAGCTAACATCAAAATAAACATAGGGATAGTAATCCAAATAGCAACTGGTACAGGTGGTATATGTATCCCCATTAAATCATAACTGAAATCATTTGGATTAATTGTATAAACAAATATCCCTACTGCTATCATTAAAATTATTGATGCTAGTATGTATAAACCTAAACGCATAGAATTCTCCTTATTATTTTTGTTCTTTTTCTATAACCTCTCTACATGTTATGCAGTATCTAGCAAATATTTTAACTTTAAGTCGTTCAATATTTATCTCCTCTTCACACATTTCACATATCCCATAGAGATTTTTACTAATTTTACCTAAAGCTAGTTCAATTTCTGCTAATTCTTCTGCTTGTTGAGTTAAAATAGCATTATCAACAGCCCTACCGAGTGAAGTTGAAGCATAATCTGCCTCATCTCTTAAATCATTAGTATTTAAACTATTCATCTCTTCTGTAGTAATATTTAAATTATTTTTGATTTTCTCTCTTCTCTTCTCTAAAGCTTTTTTGAAAAAGTCTATCTCTTCTGTATTTAACATAATATATCTCCTAATTATTTATGATATGGGTGGTTATTTAAAATAGTTAAACCTCTAAATATTTGTTCCATTAAAACCACCTTTGTCAACTTATGTGACATTGTAATTTTACCAAAAGATATGGTCTTATTACATTTATCCAAAAAACCTCTCTCAAAGCCGAAAGCTCCGCCAATGAAGAGGTTTATAACTCTTCTATCCTTAAACAAATCTGAAAAGATATAACTATCTACTTCCTTACTACTAGGATTAAGTGCAACACTATATCCCTCTGACAAATATTTATTAAATGCAATAGTATATGATTTCTGTGAAGCTTCTGTGGAAATTTCATGTGCTTTACTTATATTTTTTGTAAAAATTTCAAAAATCTCTACTTTTGCAAAAGGTTTAGATATTTTCTTATAATGCTCTATAAGTGGTGCATATAAATTATCTTTTGATTTTTTGTCTATAATATAAATATTAATCTTCATTTAATATTGGATTATCTTCTAAAAATAGTTTAAGTAATCCAGCAACTGTATCTTTCATATCATTTCTATTTACAATCATATCTATTAGACCATGTTCTAGTAGAAACTCTGAGCGTTGAAACCCTTCTGGTAAATCTACACCAACAGTTTGTTTAATAACTCTCTGTCCTGCAAATCCAATCAAAGCACCAGGTTCGGCTATAATAATATCACCAAGCATGGCAAATGAAGCACTAACTCCTCCCATAGTTGGGTCTGTAAGTATAGATATAAAAGGTAAGCCCTCAAGATGTAAACGATTAAGAGCAGCTGAAGTTTTACTCATTTGTAATAGTGCAAAAGTACTCTCTTGCATTCTTGCCCCTCCACTAGCAGAGATAATAATAAGTCCACATCTCTTCTCAATAGCACGATTAACGGCACGAACTATCTTTTCACCCTCAACAGAACCTAAACTACCACCCATAAACGAGAAATCAAATATAATAACTTCTGTCTCTATTCCATTTATCTTACAGCTACCACCAACAACTGATGAAGTTTTCCCTGTTTTTGCTTTTGCCTCTTCTAATCGTTTTTTATAACTTTTTTTATCTATAAATTTTAGAGGGTCAATAGGAGCTAAAGAGGCATCATATTCTACAAAACTTCCCTCATCACAAAGAAACTCTCGTCGTTTAGTCGCATTAATTCTAAAATGATGATTACATTTTGGACAGACATTACATTTAGATTCGACCTCTTTATAATACATTAAAGCCAAACATTTAGGACATTTTATCCAGTTACTCTGTTCATTTTCCGTATTATTACTATTACTACCTATCATACTAGAAAAAAGGTTTGCAAAATTCATTTTCTATGCTCCGTTTTTTTTAATTGATAGAATAATACCATATTCGTTATCAATAGTGACTAAGTTGTTTATAAAAAATTAAATAATGATTGGTGTGGGGGAAAATCCCCATATGATTAAAGTATCATTTTAATAAAATCTTTTTAGCAATAGCCTTAGCAGCTTCTCTACCATCAAGTGCAGCAGTTACCACCAAATCAGCACCTCTATGACAATCTCCTCCTGCATAAACACCTGATTTTGAGGTCTCATAATTTTTATCAACTATAATACCATTCCATTTATCAAGTTTAATTCCATTTTTTTCTAAAAAATTATATTTAATAGGAGTAAAACCTAAAGCAAATATAATAACATCTGCATCCATAATAAACTCACTTCCCTTAACCTCTTGGACTCTTTGTCTGCCTGTTTCATCAGCTTCACCAAGCTTAGTTTTTATCATTCTAATACCAATAATATTTCCATTTTCATCTACCAAAACCTCTTTTGGAGAGCTATTAAATTCAAAATCTACTCCCTCTTCTCTAGCATTAATAAACTCTTTTTTACTTCCAGGCATATTATGAGCATCTCGTCTATATGCACAGTAAACAGAAGAGGCTTTTTCCCGTAAAGAGCTTCTTACACAATCCATTGCTGTATCTCCACCACCAATGACTACAACTCTTTTATTTTTTACATCAATATTTGTATCATACTCTTCATTAAAGTTTTTCTGTTGTATAGCTTTTAGAAACTCCATAGCCAAGTAGCTATCTTTGGCATCAGAACCTTTTATAGTTGATTTTCGTCCTTGTGTTGCACCTACACCAATAAAGATAGCATCAAATTTTTCAGTTAGTTCTTCAAAGCTAATATCTTTACCTATTTCACAGTTTTGATTAAATATTGCACCTGCCTCTTTTAAAAAACCTGTTCTTCGCTCTATATCAGTTTTATCAAGTTTAAATCCAGGAATTCCATAAGTCAAAAGCCCACCAGCTCGTGCTTGTTTATCAAAAAGTTCAACTTGGATACCCTCTCTAAGCAAAAATGTAGCAGCTGAAATACCAGCAGGACCTGCACCTATTATAGCTACTTTTTTATCCTGTTTCGGAGCATCAAAAATAGGTTTAAGTCCCTCTTCAAAAGCTTTTTCATTTATAAATGTTTCAACTGAACCGATAGTAATTGCACCATGTCCGTCATTGAGCGTACAATCACCCTCACATAATCTATCATGAGGACAGATTTTTCCCAAAACTTCAGGAAAAGGTGATGGTTCATTTGATAGTGCAAAAGCCAAAGGTAAATCTTGCTTAGCTGTAGCTTTTAACCAATGTGGAATTAGATTGTGTAGTGGACATTTATTGTGACAATATGGGTCACCACACTGAATACATCTCTGGGATTGGTCTGCTGCTTTATCTACAGAGAAAACCTCATATATCTCATCAAAATCTTTAATTCTCTCTCCACCTGACCGTTTTCTTGCTTCAATTCTCTCTAGGTCAAAAAATTTTTGCATCTTATTCTCCCTCTTCTATTTTGAGTGGTCTATGCATCATATCTTTTGGACGAACCATCCAGAAGTTTCTAATCTCCACTCTAAAGTTATTCAAAATCTCTTTGGCTTTAGCACTTTTTGTCTCTTTGTAGTAGTCTTTGAGTAGCTTTTTGAGATAATATCTCTCATTGTCTGTATCATCTGTATCTATCCGTCTAGCTTCAACCAATTCAGCATTGATATTTTCAATAAATTCATGAGGCTCATCATATATAAATGCTACCCCTCCTGTCATACCTGCACCAAAATTTATTCCAGTTTTACCTAAAATAGTAACCACCCCACCTGTCATATATTCACATGGATGGTCTCCTGTTCCCTCTACTATAGCAATAGCTCCAGAGTTTCTTACTGCAAATCTCTCACCTACTTGACCTGTAACATAGAGTTTACCTCCTGTTGCACCATATAAACATGTATTTCCTGCCAAAGAGAAGTTGCATCCTGATAGTTTAGAGGTAATAATTATTTTACCTCCACTCATACCTTTACCAACATAATCATTTCCTGCACCATTTATATAAAGGCTAATTCCATTACTCAAAAATGCTCCAAGTGATTGTCCTGCTGTACCCTCCAAATTAATAGTAATAGTATCATCAGGTAGTCCTTTGTCTCCATAATATTGTGCTATCTCTCCTGAAATTCGTGTTCCAAAACTTCTATTTAGATTGTTGATTTTCTCTGTAATATTTATAGTCTCACTTGGCATTTTGATAGCAGGATACACTTTAGATAGTATCTCTTTTTCAAACTCATTTTTGTCATAAGGTTCATTAAACTCAACCTGCTTAGTATTATCTCCATCAAGTTTAACTAATAGTGAGTCAAAATCAAATTTTTTGGCAAACTCATCATCAATAACTTTGAGTAGATGTGTTTGACCTACTATATCTTCTATTGATTTATATCCTAGTTGAGCCAATATCTCTCTAACATCATCAGCCAAAAGAGTAAAGTAGTTAATAAGTCTCTCTACAGTTCCCTCATAATACTCTCTTAACTTCTCCTCTTGGGTTGCAATTCCTACTGAACATCTATTTAGGTGACAAATTCTAAGAATTTTACAACCCAAAATAGTTAATGCTCCTGTACCAAATGCGTAACTTTCAGCCCCAAGAATTGCTGCTTTGACTATATCTTTACCAGTTTTGAGTCCACCATCTGTTTCTACTTTGACTTGTCCTCTAAGACCATTTGCTTTGAGTGCATTGTGTGCTTCGATAAGTCCTAGTTCCCATGGATTACCTGCAAACTTAATCGAACCCAATTGTGCAGCACCTGTACCACCATCAGCCCCAGAGATAATAATCTTGTCAGCATAACATTTAGCAACTCCAGCAGCAATTGTACCTACACCAGCTGTTGAGACTAATTTAACAGCTACTTGTGCTTTTGGGTTAATCTGTTTCATATCAAAGATAAGTTGAGCTAAATCTTCAATAGAGTAAATATCATGATGTGGTGGAGGAGAAATCAGTGTTACACCAGGTATAGTATGTCGTAGTCTTCCAATAAGTGGAGTTACTTTGTGACCTGGTAATTGACCACCTTCACCTGGTTTTGCACCTTGAGCAACTTTTATCTGTAACTCATCTGCTGAACGCAAATAAGCAGGTGTCACACCAAATCGTCCAGATGCTATCTGTTTAATTTTTGAGTTTTTAATAGTGCCAAACCTTACAGCATCTTCTCCACCCTCTCCAGAGTTACTTTTACCACCGATACTATTCATGGCTTCAGCCATGCACTCATGAGCTTCAGGAGATATTGAACCTAAACTCATAGCAGCAGTTGAAAATCTTTTGAAAATCTCAGCTCTTGGCTCTACCTCATCTATAGAAATTTCTTCTTTGTCAGAGTTAAAATCAAAATAATCACGGATAAATTTTTTATCTCTTTTGTTTATAATATTTTTGAGTTTTTCAAAGTCTCTTTTTTTACCTGATACTGATGTCTTGTGAATGGCATGAACAGTTGCAGGAGCATAATCATGATACTCTCCACTATCGAGATATTTATAAAATGAACCAAGATTTAGAGGATAAAGTGAATGTCGTTTATTAAATGCTTCAAAGTGATATTTTTCCACTCTAGCTTCAATATCTTTATAAGTCAACCCTTTTAGTAGTCCTCTAGCTCCATGGAAACAATCATCTATAATTTGACCATCCAATCCAATAATATCAAATAGTGTAGAGTTTCTATAACTAGCAATTGTACAAATACCCATTTTTGACATAATCTTGAGTAGTCCACCATTTAATGCACTTCTCATCTTTTTGATACTATCAGTCAAATCAGCATTTGGATTATTTTTTCTAACTAAATTAGCCACCGTTTTAAACAATAAATAAGGATAAATTGCAGTAGCACCAAATCCTAACATCAATGCAGACATATGAGCATCAAAAACTTCACCAGTAATTGTAACTATACTGGTTAGGTGTCTTAATTTTTCATCTAATAATCTAGTATTTAATCTTCCTACTACCATAAGCATAGGAATAGATTTCATCTCAAAATCTACTCCTCTATCATCTAAAACTATCGTACGAATACCACTCTCTTTTACATCAATTAAAATAGTATCTATGAGAGTTTCCAAAGATAGTTTCATATTAGTTTGAAATAGAGTACTATAAGATTTAGCTTTGTAACTTGGGTCAAATTTAGGGTTTGTTTCATCTCCAAACTCTAATAATACTTCTAAATTCTCTTTGACTAATATAGGAGAAGCACTTTTAAGTCTTTTGGCATGTTCAGCATCATCAACTAATATATTTCGTATCTCACCAAATCCAGTATTGAGACTCATAACAACTTTTTCACGGATTGGGTCAATTGGTGGATTGGTAACCTGAGCAAATTTCTGTTTAAAAAAATCAGAAAAGTTTCGTTGTTGATTAGAAAATACAGCTAATGGAGTATCATCTCCCATAGAACCTGTCGCTTCTTTACCATCTTTGAGCATTGGTTCAATGATTTGGTCTATCACCTCATGAGTAATATTAAAATATCTCTGTTTTGCCTCTAGCTCTTCTTTATCTATCTCTTCAACTGTAGAAAATGGAGAGTCTATATACTCTTGTAAATAACTCATATTCTCACTAAGCCACTCATTATATGGCTCTTTTGCTTTTAAATAGTTATCTATATCATGACTTTTAAGTATTTTCCCTGATTTAAGGTCAAGCCCCATCATCTCCCCTGATTGTAGTCTGCCTCGCTCTAAGATATTATCTACAGAAATATCCAATACTCCATACTCAGAAGTAATCAATAATCTTTTATCTTTGGTAATAATATATTTAGATGGTCTAAGTCCATTCCTATCCAATACACATCCAATAAATCTTCCATTAGTCATACTCACAGCTGCTGGTCCATCCCATGGTTCAAAACAGGTTGATGTATATTCATAAAAAGCTCTAAGCTCTGGATCCATATGTGGTGCATTTTGCCAAGGAGCAGGTAGTACAGCTCTTGCTGATTTGAAGAAATCAACACCATTTGCTTGTAAAAACTCAAAAAAGTTATCTAATGAAGCAGAATCACTCATACCATCTTGTAAAATAATTTTCAAAATTCTTTCTAATTCATCATCAGTAAATACTTCACTTTTGATAGAACCCATTTTTGCCAAAACATTAAATCTATTTGCTTCAACTGAGTTTATCTCACCATTATGTGCAATACTCCTAAATGGTTGAGCCAATTTCCATTGAGGTAAGGTGTTGGTTGAAAATCTTTGATGAAATAGGCAAAATGATATTTTAAAATCTTTATCTTGGAGGTCTTTGTAGAACTCTTTGATATGGGTTGGCATAAGTAGTCCCTTATAAGAGATTACGGTTGTAGAAAACGAAGGAATATAAAACTCCTCATCATCTTTTAGTGCATACTCTATCTCTTTTCTCGTTAGATATATCATAGCCTCAAATCTTGAAAATGACATAATAGAGTCAGGTGCTACAAATATCTGTTTGATATTAGGTAATGAATTGAGTGCATATTCTCCCAAGGCATCTGTATCAATAGATACATCACGAGTCATAATAATTTTTAAATCATTGGTTTTACATTGCTCTTGGAACTTTACAAAGTTATTATTATTTCTACTAAATACCATTGCAACAGCATACTGTTTTGGTAGAACTACACCTTGCTCTTTTGCTTTTTTTTGCATAAATGAGTGAGGCATTGACAATAAAAGCCCTGAACCATCTCCACTCTTTCCATCAGCAGCAACAGCCCCACGGTGCATCATCCGAGAGAGTGAAGTAATTGCATCTTCTAAGTTTTTGTGTGTAGGTTTGTTATCAATAGAAGCCAACAAACCAAACCCACAGTTATCTTTAAACGAAGTAAAAAGATCTTTCATAAACCAACCTTTATTTAAAATATGATAGGGTATCCTCCTATAAAGTGGATTGATATTATCCAAAGAATAATTAAGAAATGATGAAGATATGAAGGGTTTTATCCTTAAGATAAGAAAAGCAAAAAATGAAGATGTGATTGTTACTGTTCTTAGCAAAAATAGGGTTGAGAGCTATTATAGATTTTATGGTGCTAGACACTCTATACTTCAAGTAGGCAATCTCATAGATTTTAAACTCCAAGAGTCCAAAAAGGGCTTTATGCCTCAAATTAGAAAAATCTCACATATAAGTTTCCCTTGGATTTCTTATTCTGTTCGTTTATCTATTTGGCAAAATTTTATTAAACTTTTTGAACCTCATCTAAAAGAGGTGATACACATAGATAGATTTTATTTTGAACTTTTGTTAAAAATAGCAAAAAAATGGCATAAACAAAATTCAAAACGATTAGCTATTGAAGCATATATAGAGATACTAGAGTATGAGAGACGACTACACAAAAATGAATTTTGTTATATATGTGAAAATCTACTCAATAAGCAAGTGAGATTAATGAGAGCTTATATCCCTACTCATCCAAAATGTATTAATGGGTATAGTTATGAAAAAAATCAAATTTTTGAACTTTTTGATACTAAAAGTACTATAAATATAGATGATAATATTATAGATGAACTTTTTAATATACTTTTAAAAGGATTTTAGAATAGCTAAATCTTAATATTTTAATGCTATATTTTCATTTAAAAAAGCTTGTATTTTTAGCAAAAATAACCCAAATTATTTTGGAATTTAATAAAGAAAATTTTTTCAGTGAAATTTCTATAATCTATTCCTAAACTCTTCATACCCAAACTCTTTAACCACTTCAATCGTTCTATCTTTTCTCTCTATTGCAATAGAGGGTAGAGCGATACCATTAAAAGTTGTGGCTTTGACCATAGTATAGTGCATTTGGTCTTCGAATATAATTTGGTCTCCAATCTCTAAAGGTTTATCAAAACTATAATCCCCCATAATATCACCTGCCAAACATGTATTTCCTCCAACTCTATAGGTATAAGCTTTTTCTCCTGCCTTGCCACTTCCTCTAATATCTGGACGATAAGGCATAATAACAGTATCTAGCATATGAGCCTCTGTAGAGGTATCAAGTATAGCTATATCTATATCATTATGGACTATATCTAATACTGTAGCTACTAATGTTCCTGTTTGCCAACCTACAGCCTCACCTAACTCCATATATATTTCCAAATGTGGATATTTAATTTTAAAATTATTAATAATTTTTATGAGTTTATTGATATTATAACCTTTTTTAGTGATATGATGACCACCTCCAAAATTTACCCATTTCATAGTGTGTAGATATTTCCCAAATTTCTCTTCAAAAATATCTAAAACTTTTTCTAATGCTAGAGAGTCCTGTTCACAAAGTGCATGAAAATGTAACCCATTAATATTTTCAACTATAGATTTATCGAAATTAATAAGGGTAGTCCCAAGCCTAGAGTATAAACCACAAGGGTTATATATCTCTACAGGAGACTCTGAATATTCAGGATTAACTCTAACTCCTAATGATATATCTGGATTGATTGTTTTAACCAATGGTGCAAATCTTTTAAATTGATTAGAGGAATTAAAAACTAAATGGTCAGATATATTAGCAATCTCTTTTATATCATCTTCCTTGAATGCAGGACTATATGTATGTGTCTCTTTTTGAAACTTTTCATCAGATAATAGAGCCTCATGCAATCCACTAGCACAACAACCATCAAGATATTTTGATACTAAATCAAAGCTTTGCCATAGTGCATAACCTTTTAGAGCTAAAAGTATTTTAATACCTGTTTTCTCTTTTACTGATGATAATATTTGTAAATTTTTTTCTAATAATCTCTCGTTTAATAACCAATATGGGGTTTTCATTTTTTTCTCCAATTAATTTTTACGGTATTATACCCTCTTCAATTAACATAAAATTAACACTCACTTGATATAATAGTATCAAAATTTTAAAATAAGGAAAAGTTATGTTAAAAAAACTTTCATTGGTTCTTTTGTTAGCAATATCACTTCTAAATGCCAAACCATTTAGTAAAATGGCAACAACTAAACCAGTTTTGGTTCAAAATGGAGCTAAAAAGATGTGGTGTAGTGTTTGTGGTATGAACCTGAAAATGTTTTACAAAACCTCTTATATAGCAGGAGATAAACAATACTGTTCTATTAGATGTTTAGTTGCAGATATATCAAATAATTCTACTAAACTAGATGAGGTTAAAGTAATTGATGCCAAAACAGAACAGCCAATTATTGCCAAAGATGCGTTTTTTGTGATAGGTTCTAATGTTAAAGGGACTATGAGTAAAGTTAGTAAACTGGCATTTGCAAAAAAATCAGATGCACAAGCATTTATCAAAGAACATAATGGAAAAATAGTTGATTTCAAAACAGTTATAGAAGAGGCAAAATCATCACTCAAAAGTGATAGTGCTATGGTGGGTATGAAAAAAAGAAAAATGATGTATCCAATGGGTAAAAAACTTTTAGCTAAAAAATGTCAAAAAGATATAGACCCAAATAAATTCAGTGCTATCAATGAACTCAAATCAGCAATGAAAACTCAAAATATATGCAAAGATATAAATGAAAAACAGTTACAAGCTGTTGCACTATATCTATGGGATATAAATAGAACAAAAAAAGATAATAGTAATCAGGAAGCTATATCAGTTACAAAAGATGATAAGTGTCCAGTATGTGGTATGTTTGTATATAAATTTCCTAAATGGGTAGCACAAATAGTATATAAAGATGGAAATAAACTATCTTTTGATGGTGTCAAAGATTTAATGAAATTTTATTTCGATAGAACTAAATATGGTAAATATGAGACTCTAACTAGAGAAAATATTAGTAAAATATTGGTAACTGATTATTACTCTCAAAAGACAATAGATGGAACTAAAGCATTTTTTGTAATAGGTTCAAATATAACAGGCCCTATGGGTAATGAATTAATACCTTTTAAACAAAAAAGTGATGCTCAAACTTTTATGAGTGACCATAATGGTAAAGCTATAGTAAGTTTTGATAATATAAAACAAGAAGAAGTTTTAAAATTGGATAATTAATATATGAATAAAAAGAGTCATCAACTTTTTTATATCTTTTTAATAGTAATACTATTATTTGGAGTAGAGATAATATATATCTCTCAAACCAAAAAAATAACTCCAGAACAGAAGCTAAAAAAAGAGCAGTTTATATACTTGTCAGGACTTCCTGATTTGGCAATAGTCACAGAGAGCTTTGCTGTTCGACATAGAACACTTAGCACTTTGTTCTCTATATATCGTGATGACCCACTCTTAAGAGAGTATTTCCCTTCATCCTTTGCTTATTCCCACTCACATATTATCAATCAGGAGATAACTATTGAAAAATAAAATAAATTTATATCTTGTCGAATTTGCTATAAATGCCTTGCTCCGAGCCAAACGAAAAAATATATTTATATTTATAATTTTTACACTTTTGACTACACTACTTACAGCTACATTCTTAATTACAGGGTCTATTAAATATGAGTTACAAACTACAGTTAATTCACTTCCACAAATTACTGTACAAAAGGTAAAAGCAGGACGACATTATGATATAGATAGTGCTATAGCTAATGAAATAGTAACTATAGCAGGAGTAGAACAAGCAATTCCACGAGTATGGGGATACTACTATTTTGCCAATGCAGGGGTGAATTTTTCTATAGTAGGAATTGACCAATATGAGGAACAATATACTAATAGCTTATCTAAAATTACAAAAGAGTTTGATTTTGATAAACTTAATACCCATCATAGTATGGTAGTGGGTAAGGGAGTTAAAAAGGTTCTAAAAGAGAGTTATTATAATGATTATTTTAATTTTATAAAACCAAATGGAAGTTTCAAAAAGATTTATCTAGCAGGTATTTTTGATGGAGATACAGAGTTAGAAGCTAATGATATGATATTAATGTCCAAAGATGATGTACGAGAGATTTTTGATATGCCAAATGGAAAAGCTACAGATATAGTAGTCAAAGTAGCTAATCCTCATGAGATAACAACTATAGCTTCCAAAATCAAGTTAATGTATCCTGATAGTAGAGTTATAACAAATAATGATTTACAAGTTAGTTATCAAAATATATTTGATTATAAAAGTGGTCTCTTTTTGGCTCTATTTATAATCTCTCTATTTACATTCTTTATGATAGTTTATGATAAATCTAGTGGTCTAAGCTCAGAAGAGAAACGAGAGATAGGAATATTAAAAGCTGTTGGTTGGAGTGTAGATGATGTTCTAAAGGAGAAATTTTATGAGGCTTTTATTATCTCATTTTTTGCTTATATATTAGGAATATTAATAGCATTTGGATATGTATATGGACTTAATGCTCCACTACTTAGAGATGTATTTGTGGGATATTCACAGCTCAAAACTACATTTGAGTTGCCATTTATTTTCGATATTCAGACTCTATTTTTGGTATTTTTGTTATCTGTTCCTATATATATAGGAGCTACTATTATACCTTCTTGGAGAGCTTCAACATTGGAAGTAGATGAGATTATTCGCTAATTTCTTCTCCATTTTATAGGTAAATTATACTATAATAATATTTATATAAATAAAGGTAAAAAGCAATGAAAAAAATCGTTATATCTCTAATGCTAATAGTCGCAACACTATTTTCTCATGATTTTGGTAATGTTCCTGAAAAAAAATTATCTCAAATAAAAAAAGATAGACCTCTAATGGTAATGGTAGGCAAAACTAAATGTATCTGGTGTGATAGTATGGCTCCTCAAATCAAAGAGATAAAAGAGCAATATCCTAAAACAGTTATATACTATATGAATGCTGACAAAGACCCACTAGGGGCTATCAATAATAATATCGTAGAACTTCCAGTTCAACTTTTTTATAACAAAGAGGGTAAAGAGGTTGCTAGACATGTGGGATATATAGGCAAAAAAGATTTATTGGAGTATTTACGCACTTATGGCGTATTGGTTGAGTAGTTTATGATAACTTTAAAAGATATTACAAAAATATATGAGCTAAATAAAAATAATACTATTATAGCTATAAAAAATATAAATTTATATATAAAAGAGGGTGAGTTAATAGTATTAAAAGGTGTAAGTGGAAGTGGTAAAAGTACTATCCTATCTCTAATAGCATCACTTACCAAACCAACTACAGGTGAAGTTATAGTAGATAAACAACGAGTCTCTAAACTGCCTGATAACTTTGCATCCAATTATCGTCAAACTACTATTGGATTTATATTTCAAAAATATAATCTTATTCCTACTCTATCTGTAGAAGATAATATTCTCTTGCCATTAGTTCCAACTAATCCAGATGAAGATGAAGCAAGAGCCAAGTTAGATAGAGTATTAACACAGTTTAATATTACTCATAAACAGCATAGTATAGTACGAAATTTATCGGGTGGAGAACAGCAAAGAGTCGCTATATCTAGGGCATTAATCAATAATCCAAAAGTAATTATAGCAGATGAACCTACAGCTAATTTAGATGAGAAACTCTCCAAAGATTTTATAGATATACTCCAATCTCTAAAACAGAGTGGCAAAACTATAGTAGTAGCTACACACGACCCTATATTCTTTGATTTGGATATAGTTGATAAAATTATAGAGATACGAGCAGGTAAAATTGTATGATACTCTCACCTGAAGTTTTGACTATAGAGATACTTGATACTATTTTTTTGATTTTTGGGTCAGTAGCTTTTGTATTGGCTGTTAAAATTTCACTTAAATGGGATATAAACTCTACAAGCCATACTCAATACAATTTAGAAAATCAAAGTTTTTTAAGTGCTACAATTATCAAATATATATTTGCAATTAAACTTCCTCTGTTTCTATTCTTTGTATTTACTCTTGATAAAATTTCAAATCTACTCACAGGTGCTATGTGTGCAGCAGGTGTAGTAAATGCTACAGAGTATGGAACTTATCTTTTAATACTCAAACTACTTAATCTATATCTATTTGGATTATGGCTTACTATTCACTATTTGGATATGAAAAACCCAAATTTACCATATACTAAAATTAAATTTGAGTTTTTTACTATTGCTTATTGGTTTTTGATAGTCGAGATAGTACTAGAGTTTATATCTTTTTATAATATAAATGTTGACAAGATGGTAAGTTGTTGTGGTACTTTGTACTCTAGCTCTGCTAGTTCTGTTATTGGTAATGTTTTGAGAATAGATACACCCCTACTATTGAGTGTTTTTTATGGGATTTTCCTACTTTTGGTTCTATTTTATAGATTTAGAGTGAAATATCTATTTGCTATTTTTAATATTGCATTTATTATTATCTCTTTGATAGCATTAATATCATTTTTTGGTACTTATATTTATGAATTACCTACACATCACTGTCCATTCTGCTTTATGCAAAAAGATTACTATTTTATAGGATATTTTATTTATACATTTTTATTTATAGGAACATTTTATGGTATTCGTTCAGGTGTTATGCAAATATTGAAAGAACCAAACTATCAAAGCTATAATATCTCTTTGATTTTTGATACTCTATTTGTACTTTTAGTATCTAGTTATCCTTTAGTTTATTTTATTAGAAATGGGGTTTGGTTATAGCTACTATTTTTATCTTTTTGTTTATTGGAATTTGGGTCAAATTCACAGCATTGACTAATACTTTTTTGAGGATAACGAATATAATCATATCCTTTTTTTATAGTATAAGCTCCAAATATAATTACACTAATCGACGCTATTCTTATAATTAGATTTCTAAGGTTACTATTTTTATATAATCCTATAAAAAATCCTAAACTAAATAGAGCAGGAACAGTACTAAGTCCAAATATTAACATAACCAAAGCACCATAAAATGAACTTCCTGTACTAGCAGCTGTTACAGCGAAAAAATATACCAATCCACATGGAAGTAATCCATTTATCATACCCAAAATAAAAAAACTAAATAAGCTTTTGGTTTGTAGTAATTCTCTAAATAGTTCTCTATACCATGAAGCACTAGATATAGAGTGTTCTATTAGCGTTAAAAATTTGAGTTTTCCTGATAATGATAATCCTGTCAAAATCATAAAAATACCAGCAATAATTAGCAAACTACCATTAGCCAAGTTATTAAACATAGCCACACCACCCAAAAATCCAAACATAGCTCCTAATATAGTATATGTAAATATACGACCCATAGAGTATAATATATGTGCTAATGCTTGTTTGGGCTTTTCCCATTTATCATCAATCTTAGTACTACTGTAAGCAATAATAATCCCCCCACACATACCAACACAGTGACTAAATGAGCCTAAAAATGCTATACCTATAATAGATAAAATATTAATTGTATCCATTTCGTTCCTTTTTGGCTTTGAGTAGCTGTTTTCTAACCTTTGGGTTTACCATTGTTTCACCTCTTAGAGTTAACAATCTCATCTCTTGAAATGTTATAGTATTTGATTTAGCTTTCTCATATGCACCAAATCCATAATGCATAGGGGTATTTTCATCTCTTGTATAATGAGCTTCTCTAGCATCTATCCATCTATTGCTATCTAGTGCATGTACCCATATTATAGCTTCTTTTTTAAATGGACGAGGTTCTAACCATTTTATCATACCACCATGGTCATGAAAAAACCAAGTTTTACCATCAGGGGATATTACCTCTGAAGCATACTCTATACTATCAATAACCATACCACATTGACTATCTTGATATTTATGCAATTTTATATCTATAGGTTTGTGTTGAATATTACCTTTTTGTATAGTTACCATCTGTTGTTTATTTGATATAGATAAAAAAATAGCTATGATAATAGCCACGATACTCATAATTATTATTATATATTTAATGTTTTTCATATTGATATATTATTATTTAAAAGATTAATTTAGTGTTAAATTGAAAAAAATAAAAAAATAATTGATATTTTCTATTTTTTTATGTTTTGTTTAATTATATTTAAGTTAATTGTTGTTATAATTCTCTTGCAACAACATATATATCTTTAGTATCCCCCTATTTCTAAATCGCTAAAGATTAGATTTTATCTAGTATGTTGTTGCACCTTCCTCTTCAAAATATCCCTTGGCTCTATTTTTTATAATTTTTTTAAAGTTATTCATTACTCCATTCATAACTATAAATATACCATTTTGATTTAAACTTTTAATATATCCAAAAGCTGATGCTAGATTTGCAGTAGCTTCGATAGGGTTTATAGAAAATGGAACCATTGCCCCTGTTAGGACTATACTCTTATCTAATTGAGCATTATCTAAATATTTAGCTGTTTTATCCATAGTATCTGTACCATGTATAACTATTATCTTTTGATATTTAGAGTTTTGAATAGTTTGAAGTATCTCTTCTCTATCTATATCACTCATATCCAAACTATCTTTGCCTATTATATTTATAATCTCAAACTCTATTAGCCAATTTTTGGCAATCTCTTTTATAGCATTTGAATTTTTATCTATATCCAAATTACCTGTAATAGAGTTATAAATCTTGTTAAATGTCCCACCTGTACTAATAATTAATGTTTTTTTCATATAATATTCTATCTAATCGTGATAAAATACCAAATTAAATTTAAATATGGAGAGAATAATATGATAATGAAAGGCAAAAAAGGAATTATCCTTGGAATTGCAAATAAAAAATCAATTGCTTATGGCATAGCAAAAGCTTGTAAAGAGCAAGGTGCAGAAATGGCTATTACATTTCTAAATGAGAGATTTGAGAGAAAGTTAGCCCCTATTGCAGAAGATTTAGAGTGTGGTGCTAGATTTTATCCTTGTGATGTAAGTAAACCAGAAGAGATAAAAGCACTCAAAGAGTCTATAGAGCAAGATATGGGTCAGATAGACTTTATCGTTCACTCTATTGCATTTGCTCCAAAAGAGGGTTTGGGTGGTAGATTTATAAATATTCCAAAAGATGCTTTTGATGTTGCTATGGATATTTCAGTATATTCTCTTATAGAGGTAGTACGAGAGCTTAAACCTGTACTTTCAAATAATGCTTCTGTATTAACTTTGACATATTTTGGTGGAGTTAAATATATACCAAACTATAATTTAATGGGTGTTGCTAAAGCTGCATTAGAGATGACAGTTAGATATTTAGCTGAAGATTTAGGAAAAGATGGAATTAGAGTAAATGCAATTAGTGCAGGTCCGATTAAAACATTGGCTGCTGCTGGTATTGGTGATTTCTCATTTTTACTTAAATGGAATACTGCTCATGCACCACTCAAAAGAAATGTAACAATTCATGAAGTTGGAAACTCTGGTATGTATCTACTCTCAGACCTAAGTTCAGCTGTAACTGGTGAAATTCATTATGTAGATAATGGATTTAATATTATGGGATTACCTGCTGTTAATTTTGATGAAAAAGGAAAAGCAACTATTGCTTGGAATGGAATGGACTAACTTTGATAAATAGTGAAAAATATTTGAATAAAAAGTCTTTTTTTGATAATGTACTAACTATATATGGAAGAAATGCTGTATTGGAGGCTTTGAAAGATAATAGTTTAATTATACACAAACTTCATCTATCCACCTCAAATAAATCAGTAGTACAACTAGATAATATGATAAAACTAGCTCAAAAAAAGAGTATAGATGTATCTTATCATGACAAAAAGGCACTATCTCGAATATCCAAAAACTCCAAACAAGACCAAGGGGTAGCACTTGATATTATTATGCCAAAGGCGATAAGTGTAGATAAGTTTTTATCTACTCATAACTCTTATACGGTAATAGCATTAGATGGTATTCATAATCCTCAAAACTTAGGTATGATTATCCGTTCGGCTACTGCTGGAAATATTGATGCTATTATTCTACCTACTAAAAAATCGGCTCAAATTTCACCATTGGTTATTAAAGCTAGTGTAGGTACACTATTTAAACTTCCTATTATTAAAACTAATAATCTAACTCAAACACTAAAAAAATTCCAAAGTTCAAAAGCTAAACTATATACTCTATCTTCTCATGCAAAAAAGAGTTACAAAGATGAGGTCTATACTAAACAGAGAGTTTTTGTATTAGGAAATGAGAGTGATGGAGTCAGTAATGATATAGAGAGTTTATGTGACTCTTCTATATCTATTCCTATGAATAGAGGTGTAGAGTCACTCAATGTTGCAGTTACTGCCTCTTTGTTAGCTTTTTTATAAAAATAATAATATTTCAGCTAATTTAATCTTTTTTATGAACTTTATAGGGTTCGAGTTAAACGATAAGGCTCTTTTGGTTATAATCGCAATAATTAAAAATGATGGATAATTAATGAGCGAAACAAAAAAAAATGTATATAACCCAAAAGAGATAGAAGATAACTATTATAAGCTTTGGGAAGATAGAGGTTACTTTGAAATAGATGGTAACAAAGATATTCAAAAAGAGGGAAAAAACTTCACCATTATGATGCCTCCTCCTAATGTAACAGGACATCTGCATATTGGTCATGCACTCACTTTTACACTTCAAGATATAATCATACGATACAAAAGAATGGATGGATATAAGACTCTATGGCAACCAGGAGTTGACCATGCAGGGATTGCTACTCAAAATGTGGTAGAGAAACAACTTTTAGCAGAGGGAACAACCAAAGAGGAGTTAGGAAGAGAAGAGTTTCTCAAAAGAGCATGGAAACAGAAAGAGAATTCCCAAAATGCTATTACAAATCAACTTAGAAAACTAGGTGTTTCTCCTGCTTGGAGTCGCGAACGATTTACTATGGATGAAGGTTTGGCAAATGGAGTCAAAAAAGCTTTCAAGCAGATGTATGATAATGGGTATATTGTTCGTGGAAACTATATGATAAATTGGTGTACCCATGATGGAGCATTAAGTGATATAGAGGTAGAGTATGAAGACCATGCAGGTAAACTCTATTATATCAAATATCCTTTAAGTGATGGTAGTGGTGAGATAGTAGTAGCTACAACTAGACCAGAGACCTATTTTGGAGATAGTGCTGTAATGGTTCACCCTGACGATACTCGATATAATCATCTAATTGGTAAACGAATTAAACTACCATTAATAGATAGAGAGGTAGAGATAATTGCTGATAGCCATGTAGATATGGAGTTTGGAACAGGATTTGTAAAAGTTACTCCTGCTCATGACCCAAATGATTATGAAGTTGGCAAGAGACACAATTTGGAGTTTATTACTATCTTTAATGAAAGAGGAATTCTCAATAGTTATTGTGGTGAGTTTGAGGGATTAGAGAGATTAGAGGCTCGTGAAGCTATTATGAGTAAACTCCAAGAGAAAGGTTTTGTTGAAAAAATTGAAGAGCATTCTCATCAAGTAGGTCACTGTTATAGATGTAAAAATATAGTAGAGCCTTATATCTCTAAGCAGTGGTTTGTTAAAAAAGAGTTTGCACTCTCTTCTATAGAAAAAGTAAATAGTGGAGAAGCTCAATTTTTTCCATCTCATTGGATAAATAGCTATAATGCTTGGATGAGTGAGCTTAGAGATTGGTGTATATCAAGACAGTTATGGTGGGGTCATCAGATACCTGTATTTTATTGTCGTGATTGTGGTCATGAGTGGGTAGAAGATGGTGATGCACCCTCTTTATGCCAAAAATGTGGAAGTAAAAACATATATCAAGACCCTGATGTACTAGATACTTGGTTTAGTTCTGGGTTATGGCCTTTTTCAACTTTGGGTTGGGGTAATGGTGATATATTCAAGGGTGAGCTTTGGAATGAGGATGATATGAAAGAGTTTTATCCTAACTCTTTGCTTATTACAGGTTTTGATATTCTATTCTTTTGGGTAGCTAGAATGTTAATGATGGGTGAGAATATTACAGGCGAACTTCCATTTAGAGATATTTATCTACACGCTTTAGTCAAAGATGAAAAGGGTGAGAAAATGAGTAAATCTAAAGGTAATGTAATTGACCCTCTTGTAACTATAGATAAATACTCAACAGATGCACTTAGATTTACATTAGCTGTATTGGCTGTTCAAGGTCGAGATATAAAGCTTAGTGAAGATAAACTAGAACAGAGTCGTAATTTTACCAATAAACTATTTAATGCTACTAATTTCTTGCAACTAAATCAAGAACATTTTGATGATTTAGACTCCTCAAATATTCAAACACCACTTGGTAGATATATGTTAGCTAGATTTAATATAGCAGTAAAAGAGACTCGTGAATATATGAGTGTTTATAGATTTAATGATGGAGCTACAACACTATATCGTTTCTTGTGGGGTGAATTTTGTGATTGGGGGATTGAACTTAGCAAAGCAGACAAAGATAGTATAAGTGAGCTTGGAAGTATATTCAAAGCATCTATGAGACTACTGCACCCATTTATGCCATTTATTACAGAAAACTTATATATGAGACTATCCAAAGAGAGCCTAGAAGATGGAGACTCCATTATGATAATGCCATATCCGACTGTAAGTGAAATAGATGATGAGGTAATAGGTCAATTTAATTTAATTATGGAGGCTATTGTATCTATTCGTAGATGTAAAACACTAATAGACAAAGGTAATCAAAAGATAGAAAAAGCTTCTATTAAACTAGCAAAGAAAATAGATACAGATATGATGAAGCCATTTATAGAAAAGTTAGCAAAAGTAGAAGAACTTACAATTGTAGATAGCAAAATAGATAACTGTGTAACAGATGTATCTGATAATTTGGAAAGTTTTATCTCTACAGATGATATTGATATGTCTGCTATTATTAGTAAATTGACAAAACAAAAAGAGAAAATTGAAAAAGAGATAGCTAAACTAAATGGAATGTTGAATAATGAGAAATTTGTAGCAAATGCACCAGAGCAGGTAATTACCCAAAATAAAAAAGCTTTAAGTGATGCTATAGATAAAATGGCTAAAATAGAAGATGAATTAAAAGGCTTCGCTAAGGATTAGTTGGGTATATTCCTCTAAAAAATAAGGTGATAAATGTTAGAAATAGTAATGATACTTTATACAGTATATACACTTATAAAAGTCTATATATCTGTTATGCAGATAGGATATATATCTAAAGAGAAAAATCAAGAAGCTGTATTAATGTCTCCAGAGAAATTCAAAATAGCAGGTGAATATGCTATAAAAAAAGAGAGACTTGGTTTAGTCTCCTTAATAGTTGATTATGTGATGTTTGTATGGTGGATTACACAAGGTTTTGCATGGCTTACAACTACTATAGGAGTAGATAACTCTGTTTTGGATGCTGTTATTTTCCTTTTTGGATTTATGGCTGTAAATTATATTATAGGTTTGCCTTTTGAACTATATCAGACATTTGAATTAGATAAAGAGTATGGCTTCTCTAAAATGACACCCAAACTATATATATTAGACCAGTTAAAATCTATATCTATGTTTGTAGTTTTAGGTGGAGTGATACTATATCTATTATCTTGGATAGTTATAAATGTATCTTCATGGTGGATATGGGGGTTTGCTCTACTCTTTACTATTGCTCTAGTAGTAAATATTATATATCCAACTATCATAGCTCCCATATTTAATAAATTCTCTCCTATGGAAGAGGGTGAACTTAAATCAGATATAGAAGCTATGATGGATAAAGTAGGACTTAAAAGTGATGGTATATTTATTATGGATGCTAGTAAACGAGATAGCAGACTTAATGCCTATTTTGGAGGATTGGGTAAAACCAAGAGAGTTGTTCTCTTTGATACACTTCTTGAGAAGCTAGAAAATAGAGAGTTATTGGCTGTATTAGGGCATGAATTAGGTCATTTTAGTCATGGTGATATTTGGAAAAATATAGGAATGATGGGAGTGTTACTTTTTACCTCATTTTTTATTTTGGGAAACCTACCTAATGAGTTATTTTTAGATATGGGAGTAGAGCATAAAGCAGGGGTAGAGATAGCTATGATGATATTACTATTACCTTTGCTATCATTTATATTTACTCCTATTATGAGTTTCGTTAGCCGTCATAATGAATATGAGGCTGATGAGTTTGGTTCACAACTTGGAGGTAAAGAAAATTTGGTATCTGCATTAATTAAATTAGTAGATGAAAATAGAGCATTTCCCAAATCACACCCATTAGTTGTATTTTTCTATTACACACATCCACCTGTATTAGAGAGACTAAAAGAGCTTGGATATGATGTAAATGCTGTTAATGAGGTTATAAAACCTTTGGAAAAAGATGGTATATTTACATTTTTAGAAGATAAATAAGGAAACAGATGTTTAATATATTTAAAAAAGTTTTCAAAAGAACAAATGATGCTATCAAAGAGATAGCTCCTAAAAAAAAGAAAAAAATAACACAAGATGAGTTTGAAGATATTTTATTAGAGGCTGATGTTAATTATGAGTTAGTAGAGAAGTTTTTAGAAGATATACCTCAAAATATAGATAGAAGTATAGCTTATAATAGATTAATATCAGTATTTCAATATAAAGCAAATTGGAAACATGAGGTAGAAGATAAACTATTTGTAGATATGATAGTAGGAGTTAATGGTGCAGGTAAAACAACAACTATAGCCAAATTAGCACGATATTATCAAAAAAAGGGTGAAAAGGTGATATTAGGAGCAGGAGATACTTTTCGAGCAGCTGCTATTGAACAGTTAACTCGTTGGGCAGATAAGCTAAATATCCATATAGTATCTACTAGACAAGGTCATGACCCATCAGCTGTGGTTTATGATACTATTAGTTCAGCCAAAGCCAAAGGGTTTGACCATGTACTTATAGATACAGCAGGACGACTTCATACTCAAACAAATTTGGGTGAAGAGCTTAAAAAAATGGTAAGAATAGCAAATAAAGCGATGAAAGGAGCTCCACACCGTAAACTTCTTATATTAGATGGTACACAAGGAAGTTCAAGTATCAATCAAGCCAAAGTTTTTAACCAAATGATAGGAATTGATGGTATAATTATCACAAAGCTAGATGGAACAGCCAAAGGTGGTTCAGTGTTATCTATTGCAGATGAACTTCAAATGCCAATATACTATATAGGAACAGGAGAGCAACCCGATGACCTTATTGAGTTTAAAGCAAATGAATATGTCAATACTATTTTAGATGAGATATTTATTTAAGTTACTAACTCCCTTATTAATACTACTGTTAGTTACTCTATCTCTTCTACTGCTTAATGAGAGAAAAGAGTTTGATATTAGGGGGTTAGTTCAAATTGACCCTATCCCACATACCAAAGAGCTTATAGCAGAGCAAAAATATAGTGATGCTAATGAGTATCTATCCTATTTTATGCAGTTTGAGTATATCAAAAGTAATCCCAAAGCACAAGAGTTACAAAAGATTATCAAAGATAAACGAGATAGTTATGAGTATCAAAAAGATAAAGTTATAGATGGTATATTACATGGTAAAAGTGATGAAAATATCGGAAAAATATCAGCTATAGCATCAGATTTTTTAGTAATAGGAGATATACGAGACCTATTTATTCAAGGAAATAACTATATAAATAATAAAAAAATAGATAAAGTAATATTAGCTCTATCTTCATTAGGACTATTAGCTACAGCTTCAACTATATATTCAATGGGTGCAACTGCACCTGCTAAAGATGGTATATCTATCTTAAAATATGCTAAACGAGTCAATAAAATACCAAATTGGTTAAGTAAATCTATAGTCAAAGAAGCCAAAGTATCAAAAGAGACTAAGTCACTAAAAAATATGGAAAAGATATTAGAACCAATCTATTCATTGTACAAAAAAGTTGGATTAAAAGATACACTCAATCTTCTAAAAGAGAGTAAAAATATTCAAGAGTTAAGAGGTATAGTCAAATTTTCAAAACGATTTGGAAAAAATAGTAGTGGTCTAATTAAGAGTGTAGGAACTAAATCTATCAAATATATAGACAAAATGCCAAATGTAAAACCCAAAACAGTACTATATGCTTCTACTTATGGAGATAAAGGGGTTGTAGCCCTCAAAAGATTAGGAGAGGCTAAATTTATCAAAAGAGTTAAAGTTTTATCAAGAGTATCTAAAACAACCTACAAAGGTAATTTCGATACTCTGTTTACTAAACTCTTAAAAATAATACCAACTTCTATATTATATAGCACTATTTTTGGAGGGTTATTCTATTTTATATATAAATTATCTTTTTTAGCCCGAAAAACATTTCGTTTTAATTTTAAAAGAGCGAATATTCCTCTTTAATCTTGGGCAACATATTTCTGTCAAGAGCATATACAAAAGCATAATTAAAATAGGCATTTTTTAAAATATCTCGTGCTTCATCTACACTCTCATACCAATTTGGTCTATCTACACCATCAACTTTTGTTTTTGGTGGAGTTAGTACAATAGTTTTAACCCATGCACCGTTATATCTAACATATTCTCTAGCTTTATATATATCAGATAGATTATCAGTAAAGATTGCTACTTTGTCACTTTTACTCGGTTTCATAACATTTAAAAAGCCATCTATAAATACAGGTACAAAATGTTTAGTATATTTAACTCTATCTAAATTATATGGTAGGTGATGTGTATCACAAAACTCTACAACTCTTTGTAGATAATCAACATGAAATGGAGTTATCTCTTTTTCTTGATAAATATATCCATTGATTTTAAATGTAGTTCTAAATAGAGTATCTGTGATAATTTCACAACTTGCCTCTTTGTTTAATACAGATACATCTGGTTTTATCATTTTCATAAGTTGACTATTTGTACCAATAAACATTTTCGCTTCAGAGTTTAAAATCTTTTCAAACATTTTTCGCCAATCATTTGGCAAAAGCTCCAAGTTACTCTTTTGTGTGACTATCATTTTCATAAAAGAGAGTTCATGCTCTGAATATAGATAAAAACTAGCTTCACGACTAATCAATACATAACGAATAAGTTTAAATGAAGCTTTTTGAATATCATCAACATGTATCCATGCTACCTCATTGTCTATCATCTCGATACTATCATCAGAGAATATGATTGCATATGCTCCATTTGCTAACGCTTTAGCTATATCATCACTATTATTAGAGATAAAAAGGTCTCCTTCATCCACTTTTGATGGATAAACAGTTACTGAATTGATTGCTGTTATGGTAGGTTCAGATATAATCTTACCTGATGTTAAATTTAATAAATCTTCTATTTTCATAATAACCTAACTAATTGGAGTCCCTACGGACTTTGGTTTTTCTGGACGGATTAAACATAATCCATCAGCATCTTTGGCAGCTAATAACATGCCCTCACTTTTCATGCCCATTAGTTTAGCTGGTTTCAAATTGGCTACTACACATACTTGAGTATTTAAAATATCTTCTGCACTATACCACTCTTTGATACCTGCTACTACTTGTCTAGGTTTCTCTTCTCCAATATCGACTTGAAGAAGTAGGAGTTTTTTACTTTTTTTAACCTCTTGGGCTTGAACTACCGTACCAATTTTAAGTGAAGTTTCAAAGAACTTATCTATGCCTATTAGTGCAATATTTTCAGGCTCTTTTTTCTCTTCTCTTTTGCTCTCTTTTTTTACTTCTGTTTCAGCTATTTTCTCAACTAAAAGTTGCTCTTCTATTCGTGGAAATAGAGGTTCTCGTCTCTCTGTTATAAAAGGTTCTAATTTCTCACCATTTCGGATAATTTTTTCAAAACTATCTGGAGTAATATCAAATCCTAAAGCATTAGCAATAGTATTAGTGGTTTTTGGCATTACAGCATGAAGCATTAGAGATACTTTGGCTAAAATTGTAGCAATAAGTCCATTTAGTGCCATAGTCTCATCTGTTTTCCCCTCTTTTATCATAGTCCATGGTTGATATTTGTCTATGGCTCTATTGGCTACAGTTAGTGGTCTCCATAACTCTTCAAGATATTTATGCAGTTGAAGCTCAAACAGCATAGGTTCTAGTTTGTCAAGTGAGATTTGAACCTCATCTAACTCTTCTTTGTAATACTGCTCTACCAAATCACACTCTACTCTACCTTCAAAATATTTGCTACTCATACCTATAAGTCTATTAAGTAAGTTTCCAAGGTCATTTCCAAGGTCAGAATTAATTCTATCCATCAATGCTCTTTGTGAGAAGTCACCATCACCACCAAAAGGAACTTCACGAAGCATAAAATATCTAAAATTTTCCAATCCATAAGCATCAGCTACCTCTTTTGGATTGACTACATTACCTTTGGATTTGCTCATCTTCTCACCATTTCGAGTCCACCAACCATGAGCTCCAATATGTTTTGGTAGTGGTAAATCCAAACTCATTAAAAATGCTGGCCAATAGATAGCATGAAATCTCAAAATATCTTTGCCAATTAGATGAACTCGTGCAGGCCAAAAATCCATATTTTTATCATCTTCTCCATATCCAAGTGCAGTTAGATAGTTCATCAAAGCATCAAGCCACACATACATCACATGTTTTGGGTCATTAAATCTAGTTGGTAGTTTCACTCCCCAATCAAAACTAGTTCTAGTAATAGATAGGTCATTAAGCCCACCCTCTACAAAACGGATAACCTCATTTCGTTTACTCTTTGGTAATATACAATTTGGATTATTTCTATACCAATCTAAAAGTTTATCTTCATAAGCAGATAGTTTAAAAAAATAACTCTCCTCTTCTACTATAGATGTTGATTTACCACAATCAGGACAAAACTCACCATCAACTAGTTGGGTTTCAGGGAAAAAAGTCTCACAAGAGATACAGTAGTGACCTTTGTAAGCATCTTTATATATATCACCTCTATCATACATAACATTAAATGCTTTTTGAACTCCTACCATATGGTTGGCATCTGTAGTACGGATAAATTTATCATAAGATATATCAAATTCATCCCATAAGTTTTTGAATGTAGCAGATATTTCATCAGCATAAGCTTGTGTAGCTTTACCTCGTTTTTTAGCAGCCTCTTGGATTTTCTGACCATGTTCATCAGTCCCTGTGAGGAAAAAGGTATCTTGACCAATAAGTCTAGCATATCGTGCTAAAGTATCAGCAATAATAGTGGTATAAGCGTGTCCAATATGAGCTACATCATTAACATAGTAAATTGGGGTTGTAATATATGATTTGTGACAAGACATTGTTTTGTAGTTCCTTAAACAAATGAGTTTAGTTATTTAAGGGGAATTATATCTAAATAAACTTTTATCGTAATTTATTACGAACATTATATAAATTCCAATAAATATCAATTGCCTCTTCTAACTCCTCATCATTTAAATCTGTTTTATCTTTGATACCAAAACGGTCTATAAATAAATCAGACATTACTGATAATTTTTTATCTGGTTTTTTAAGATAACCTTTTAGTGCTGCTTTCATTGTTATCTCTCCACTATAGACTTTGAGATATGACATAAACATTCTTTGTAAAGATGCAGGAAAATGTTCATGACATACTAAGCAGTTTCTCTCAAATACATTTTGAGAGAAAAGAGATATCGAAAAGATAACAGTTATAGTTATAGTTTTAATTATATTTTTCATTTTAGACTCTCTTTTGGAAACTCAATTTTAAATGTTGTGCCTTCTCCTAATATTGAATTCAGAGTAATCTTCAAATTATACTCATCAACAATACTTTTAACAATATTTAATCCTATACCAAAACCACCTACACTACTAGTAAATCTACTATATCTATCAAAAACTGAATTAATTTTATCAGATGTGATACCTATACCTGTATCTGATATTAAAAGATACTCCTCTCTTAGAACAATTTTGATAGTTCCTTTTCTCTTATTGTATTTTATAGCATTGGATATGAGATTATCTATCATCCTAGCAATCTTGATAGGGTCTATGAGTATTTTTTTTTCTTTTAAATCTAGTTCAAATGATATTTTTTTGGAATTTGATAATATATAAAAATAATCAACTCTATCTAAAATTAGTTCTTTTAAATCAATCCATTCATCTTTGGATATTCTCTGGTGTCCTAAAACTAGATAAGTTAAATCTTGATACAGATGTGATACTGTTTTGGCTGCTATATTTATTCGAGCTAGTTTTTTGATATTTTTTTCACTCATTACAGATTGGTCCATCATCTCTATATTGGCTAATATAGCTGATAATGGTGTATTGAGTTCATGAGTGGTATCTTTGATAAAGTTATCAAGCAGTTCTATAGAGTTTTTCATAGGTTTGAGAAATAGCCTTACAAAAAATAGTCCAAAAATAGCTAATATTATTAATATAATTGTACCTAACGCAAGAATATGCAAAATAGTATCTTTATACCAACTTCTATCTTCATCAATTTCAATAATCAAATACATAGCTCCTAGATAATAATCATCAAGATATTTAATAAAATGTATCTTGTTCCCTGCTCTATATATTACTTTATCCAGATTTATATGATTATTATCTAGTGTAGAAAATATTAATACTCTTTCTATATCATATATTGCACTTTTAAATCTTGAGTCTCTTGGATATTCATCTTTGGTAGGGAAATAGTGGTGCAGTATTTTGAGCCTTTTGACCTGTTCTGTAGCATAACCACTCAAGATAGTTCTCTGATTTGAAAACATTAATTTCTCTTGACTCTTATAATAAGAGATACTCAAAAGAGATATAAGTGCTAAAACTAAAAATATATAAAGAGTTAAAAATCTTCTAAGAGATTGCTTCTCACTGTTGAGAAGTAAACTTATATCCCTGTTTTTTGATACTAACAATTCTATCCTTACCTATAATTTTACGAATATTTTTAATGTAGGTTCGTAGAGCTGTATCACTTGGGTCTTCATCAAAATCCCACAACTCTTTATAAATCCTATCATGAGATATAACCTCATCTTGTTGTTTCATAAAGAGTTTAAACAGAGCAGACTCCTTATTCCCTAGTGTTTCAGCTTTACCATCTACTATTAACTCATTTGATTTTGTATTATATGCAATATTTACTCCGATAGTTATAAGGTCACTTGCTTCATGAAAAAAACCTCTGCGAAGTAGTGTCTCTATACGAATTAGCAACTCTTTGAGTACAAAAGGTTTTCGTATATAATCATCACAACCACTTTTGAAACCTTTTTCTAAATCATCTACACCATTTAGTGAGGTGATAAAGATAGATGGAGCTACCACACCATTATCTCTAGCCTCTTTTAGAACAGTAAACCCATCAACACCAGGAATATTCACATCTAATAAAAGTAAATCATATTTACTCTCATATAATTTATCTTGGGCCTCATACCCATCATATGCATTATCTACCTCATAACCTTCATCTTCTAAAAAATCTGTTATTGTATCATTAAGATTAGCATCATCTTCAAGTAATAATATTTTTGCTTTGGACATCAAACACTCCTCTATTTAAATATCAAAAAATATTATATCATAATTCCCCTATCTTCTATTGATATGCTTAATATAATTTAAATTAAAAACAACAATAAACAGATATAACATTAAAAATAGAACCAAAATACCTTTAGCATAGGTCAAAAATGGTAAAGGAACATCTGTTAATGGTATAATTTGTAATACAGAAGCCATATTTATAATAAAATATGAGAGCATATAAGCTATAAAGACACTATTAATCCCATATATAAATTTAAATACTTCATTCTCTTTACTATATAGTTTCATAGATTTTCCAAATGATAAAGATAGTAGCATAAGAGCAAATAATAGTGTTAAAACTCCAATATGTCCAAATATATTACTAAAAAATGCAAATATAAAATCTGTATGTATTGCAGGAAGAGGAAGAAAATTATTATTAATAAAATCAGATGGTAAAAAAGAGCTATTCTTGATTAGGAAAAGTCCTCTCGCCACTTGTTCATATCTATATAAAAAATATTGGGTAGAGGGTTCTATACCTTGGGCAAATGGATTTGTCCACATTGCAAATCGTATATTATCTTTTAATTCTAAATGATAAAATCCAATCATTAATAATGCTATAACTCCAACCCCAAGAGCTATCCATCTCTTTTTGATTACAAAGTTATCTTTGAAAAGTATAAATAAAATACTCAAAGCCAAAGCTACTTGCAAGATAGAACCTTTGTCTTTGACGATAAATATTGTACCTAACAAAAGTATAAAAAATAGAGATAGAAATCCCATATATGTACCTTTATATTTTCCAAAAGAGTGATGAAAAAGTAGAGTAATCAAAAGAAATATAAAGAGTTTAGTACTCTCTATAAATACCATTCCTTGTCCCTCTTTAATTAGTCCGACTATAGAGAGTATAAATATCGTTACCAATAAAAAGATACTCGCAAATATAATATGTTTGTATATATCGTTGTTTATATACTCTTTGGAACTCTCTATAAATAGATAACTCTTTCCATTTTTTAAAAAAATTGCAAATAGCATAAATATAGCAAATATAAAAATCTGTTCACCTAAAAATACACCCATAGATTTTGGGATTGAGGCTATATGTGTAGAAGAGTATATATAATCTTTAAATACAAATAAAAATATTATAAGCATTATAGTATATATGCTTATAGCAATAGTAGAACTTTTGATTATATTTTTAGATGAATATAATAGATAAACTACTCCTCCAAATATTAGCATCATAAAATATACAACTATTTCAGTAAATAGACTACCTTTAGCATAGATATTAAACTGATAAAAATACATAATTGTAAAATTGATATATGATGCTAAAAATAGAAATGCTAAAATAATTGTAAAATATAAAATAGGATGAATAATAGCCCAGTGATTATCACCTTTGGCATATTGTGTTAATTTTTTGATTATATAAAATAAGATAAAAGCAAAAGAGAAAAATATAATTGTAGTAGCTAACCATAACCAAAGAATACTAGTTGTATGTACTCCTTTTTTGACTCCTACAACTATATCAGGATAGGTTGTTGTGGTATATAGATAAAACATATTGACAGGCGAATATAGATGTAATGATACATTATCTAAAATAATAGCATTGCCTTTTTTATATATTTTATAATTAGAGTAACCAATTCTTATAAAATCTCCATCTTTAATTTTAATTTTATTTATATATTTATTACTTTTTTTAGAACTTAGTTGTAGTTTCTCCTTGATACTATTTTCTGTAGGAGATATATTCTGTAAAAGTATATTATTTACAATAGCTTTTCTCTTGTCTGTAATTAACTCTAACTTACCAATATAATTACTATTACTACTACTTAAATCCAATAATAAATGACTATTTACAGCTAATTTATTTGTTAAATAGGTTGTATGGCTATCTTCATCTCCACTACCTATAATAATAGATTTTTGATTATTGATAGGAAACTCATAATAATCAACAAAACTAATTTTTTTGTTAAATGATAAATCAAAATATAGTAATGATATGATAATCCATGCCAAAAACATCAAAATAGCTATCAAGATTCCATAAGCCCCTCTACTTGTACTATCTCTTTTTCTAATATCTATATATATTTTGGTGAAAAACCATACAAATGCTACTAAAAAAGCTAAAATTGCTAATGATATAATAAAATACAAAATTTCTCCATTTCTATTTAATACTATAAATTGATGTCACTTTAAATCCATTGTTGGTATATTTAAGTGTCATTCTAACTTTGCTTGTTCCTTTTGCTATCTTACCATTAGCTGAAACTACTCTATATTGTATTGTTTTTTGTATATTAAAATATTCTATACCATTTTTTTGATACTTATTTAAAATATCAAAAGATATTAATTTAAATTCTCGTTGTACCCATTTTTTGTTATATCTTAGTTTATCTCTATATATATCTCTATGTGTTATATTTCTCCAACTAAAATATTTATCTATATGATAATCATAATATGACAATAAATTAGTAATAGAGTTCCCTTCTGATGATTTCATAAAAGCTAATAGAAAATTCCTAATCTCTCCTCTATTAGATATTGGAGTATATTTTTTATCGCTTAAAGGAGGTAGTGTTCCTGCTTGTATCATTGTACCTAATGATATAGTATTAGGATTTTTAGGTATTAATGTTGGTTTTGGTGTAGCTACAATTTCTATACTTTCATCTTCCTTGATTTTGCTATCCTCTTCTACTCTTTTCTCTTTTTCTACTTCATCTTCACTCAATTCTGGTATTGATAGTGGTTTAATCTCTTGTTTTATCTCTTCCTCTTCTGCTTTATCTTTTTTATCAATAGTTGATACCTCTATTTGAGTTTTTTGTTGTACGATTTTAGTATTTTCCTTATTATCTTTGATAATCTTATAAGCATATCCTCCTAATCCCAACAGAGTAATGGATAGTACCAAAGCTATAATATTAAACCATGATTTTGATTTAGAACTCTCTTTTTTGGGTTCTTCTTTTATCTCTTTGTTGCTTGGCTGAGTTATTTGATTTGAATTAAGTAATTTCTCAATATCTTTTAAATCTTGAAATCTATCCTCTGGAGCAATTTCCGTCATTTTCCGTAAAATACCTTTGAAATTATCATCAATATCCAATCTATCTATAGTGGTCTGAAATTCATTATCATTTATCAATCTATCTGTAATATTAGGTAAAGTCTCCTCATCCTCGGCAAGTACCCTACATATAGTCATACCTATAGAATAAATATCACTAAATTTACCAATAATTGCTTTTTGGTTACCACTTAGTTCAGGAGGTGTATATATAGGACTTTGAAATGCTGTTACTGTAGTTAATTGATTATCTACATAAGTTCTATTGGTAGTAAAATCTATTAGTTTATAGATACCATCTTTGGTACGCATAATATTAGAAGGTTTAATATCTCTATGAAGTATATTTATATCATGTATTTTTTCTATTCCACTACTTATTTGTAGAAGTAAATCTTTGGCTTCATCTTCTGTAAAGGGAGGTACTTTTTTGAGATATTTATCCAAATCAACTCCATCTATAAACTCCATAACAGAATATAGAGTATTATTATCTTCAAAATACCCATAAGCCTCAACTATATTTTTGTCTCTAATCTTCTGTAAGATATTAACCTCTGAGATAATATCATCTTTGATTTTGGCAAAAATCTGTTTAGCCTCTGCTTTATTATATACACTCTGCCCATCTCTATGTCTAAAAGAAAAATCCCTAGAAAATAGCTCTTTGATTACAAACAGTGCATTTAATCTATGTATATCTTCTACTAGATATACAATACCAAAACCACCTTGCCCTAAAACTTTGATTATCTTATAGTGTCCACCTATCTTATATCCTATAGCTAAATGCTCATTACTCTGATTTGTCATACACTATTCTCCTTTTTTAATTAGGTTATGAGTCTGTTCTATTAAATTACTATCTACAGAACTAAGAAAATTCAAAATAAAAAAGGTCAAAGATGAAATTAATAGTATAATTATCAACATATTTTTTAAATAATTAATTCTCTCAACCATTATCTGTTTTTTTGATTTTTTTCTATTTGTTGTATAGCCACTACTATAATTTGTATCATCAATCTCTTCTTCATCTTCATACTCTTCATAGATAGTCTCTATAGTATTATTATTGCTTTTTGAACTATATCTAATCATTGTTACATTATCAGTAGGAATTGAGTTATATATATCCTCTTTTAACTTATATAGTGTTTTCTCAAAAACATCTCTAGTTACAACTATTTTTTCCCAAAAACCATCACTACATAAAAATAGTTTGCTATTTTGATACAAAATGGATTGTTGTACAAATATATTCTCTTTTCTTAGATTTTTTTTGCCTAAAACAAAAGCCAAAATATTTTTTTTATATACTTCTTTCTCCTTTTTTGTAATCTTGTTAGCACGATATAGTACCTCTCGCATAGAGTGGTCTTGGGTTATCTGTTTGACCTTAAAATCACTATCCATCTGATATATACGGCTATCTCCAATATGTGCTGTATATAAATTCATATTATCTATAATAAATGCTATACTTAAAGTTGTTCCCATCATATCTACATTATTTTGAGCCATATATTGTAATATTTTTTGGTTTGCATTATAGATACTATTTCTTAAAAAATTTAATATAGATTGATGAGTTGATTGATGCTTATAAAGATTTTTTCCAAACTGTTCTACAATAAAATCAACTGCTATTTTACTAGCTATTTCACCACTTTTTGCACCACCTACACCATCAGCGACTATCAATACAACACTATTATCTAACTCCAAAACAGCTAAATAGTCCTGATTTTTAACTCTTGTTAATCCTAGTGTAGAGAACTCTTCTATTTTATAATCTTTATTTTCAATAACATCTTCTATTATATCTCTTGGTTCAAAATCAAAAATAGATAAAAGTATTTTAGGATTACACTCTCTTTTGGCTCTATCTTTTTGTAGTACCATATTTAGAAATTGATAAATTCTAGGCTGTTTGATACTTTTAGAGGATAACTCTCCTCTATATTTAGAGTTAGAAATATCATAATAGAGATATAACCCCAAAATATATACTATAGTATCTTTTTCTATAGTTTTATATATCTCATCTATTATAGTATCATTAGTAGATAGCTTTATAACTTTTATAGCTATATTTGTTTTACTAGAAAAATTTATATCTCTAAAAGATTTTGTAGGAGTACCTGTTTTAATCCACTCTTTGAGATACTCTTCTATATCTTCTATAATATTCATAACTCTTATACCTCAATAGTAAACTGTACTAGAGGTCTATATCTATAACCTTTATTGATAATATCTATTGTCAGATTTCTCAATTCATTATTGGGTATAAGTAGTGAGTTATTTGTATCTTCTAATATATATTTTTGAGAAATAGAAGAGATTTCTAATATATAATATCTAGCATCAAGTTTATTTTCTATAAATAATCCTTCATTAGTATTTTTGAAAATAATCGGTTTACTTGAGATTGCTCTACCTAAAATATCACTATGTTTTTCATATACTTTACTACCCCATTTGAAATTCCTACCTTTTGGTCTCTCTACAAAACAGTCTATAATAGTTCCTCTATTTGATATTTTAAATGCTGTTCTATTCAAACTAAACTCTTTTTCGAAATTACTAATAAGAAAAGATGAATAACTCAATAACACCCCTTTATCATCAAAAGATATATTACAATCATTAAACTCTATCTCTTTAACCTTGAAAGTAAAGCTCTCTTCTTGTCTAATAGTTTGTGTTGTTTGGTCACTTATATCTAATTCATCTTCTGAAAAACTTGTTTTTAAATCATCTTCTATTCCGATATTATTGATTTCAACCGTTGTATATATCTGATTATCTAAATTTATATCTTCTATATAATTATCTGTAGGCTCTTTATATATACTACTCTCATCCAATTTCCAAAAAGTATCTTCAAAATTGATAAATCTTAGATTTGAATTACTATGATTAACAAAAGTTATCTCTTCTTTTGCTAAATCTATAGATATATCACCAATAATATCACAATCTCTTAACTCATGATGATATTCACCACCTACAATAATCTTTTCTCCATTTTTATAGATTAAAAGTAGCTTCACAAATTTTAACTCTTTGTCTCTAGGAATGAAAAATGACTTCATATAAATTTTAGTCTCTCTATCTACTATATCTATTTTCTTTTGGGGTGCATATTTACTATTTTCTGTCAAAGAAAATATAAACTTATCTTCAATCTTTGACTCTATTGTGATAACCTTAAGAGTTTTATCTAATTCAAAGCTTAAATTTTCTTCTTGGAAATCAAAATCTTCTAAATCAGAACCTATATCATAATCTGTTGAAGTAAATTTATTGGTATCATAGAAATCCATATCAATTCCCTCATCTGATTTGATAACCAAAAAACCTCTTTTTAATTTATGTGTCAAGATATTTGAATTTCCATATATCATACCACTCTCTTCTCTTATAGGTTGATTATTTAGATAAAAGCCTACTCTATTTGAGCTATTTATATTAAATCTAAGTCCTATTAGATAGATTTTTTGCTCTTCCCCTTTTGAGTCTCTATCTAAATCTTTTTTGAGTTTTGCTACATCAAAAATATCTGATAACTCCTCGGTTGTGTTTAGATTATATATATCAAAATTTGGAATATTTTTTCTAACTTGTGACTCTATAAACTGCTCTATCTTTTCTGATATGCTATGAGTCCTCATTTTTTTAATTAAACTATCTCGTATCTCTTTTGCAGTTTCTCTTGGTATATAAAATATAACTGATACTATACCCTCTTGTAACCAATCATCCAAAATATCTTTTATCCCATGACAACCATCATCTCCAAATATAAAACTAAAGATATTTCTACTTCCCTCCCACATATTTTTTGCTATATAATTTATGTCTCTTTTCTTATTATCTAATACACAGTTTGTCACATCCAAAGTATCTACAAAGAGTATATTTTCTGGAAATTCAAAAATATTTGCCACAATTTATCCTTTTTATTTTTATATCAATTCATTATTACTTTTTTGTAATAGTAGCAATATATTCTGAAGTTTTTATCAAAATACTCAATGCTATAGATACAATTAAAAATATACTATTCCAAAAATAAGTAATATTTCTATATCCACTAATTAGCGAATAGTTCTCATTCTCTTAACTCCCAAACGATAAATTTTAGAAGCCTTATTATCTTGACTATAAGGTTCACAAACTACAACCTCTGCTTGTTGCAAAGCATACTCCCTATTATACTCCTCTCCACTAAGATTAGCCGAAGAGCTATAAAAGACTTTTAATCTATCTAATAGAAGATTATGCTTACTCTGTTTTACTACCCGAAAAGAGTCTCCACTTGGCATAATAAATGTAGTCCGTTTAGAACGCCTAATGCGATTTTTATATTTTTGTGGAACTCTTATAAATGTTTTTAGAGTTTTTAATGAATTTACAACTCTTATATAGCATTTATTAGGAGGTCGTTTTTTTGCTATATCTATTTTGGAACTATCTTGCGAGACAAAACCTATAGTTGTATCTGTTGGAGTTAGATATAGAGATTTTTTCATTTTAATTATTATAAAGGGCTAATTATAACCCTTATTTTAATTTAAATAATCTTGTAATGCTTTGGGTTCTAATTCACCATTTGAAGCATTTAACTCTTTGATAGCCAAAGCTGTAGCTTTTGCAGCTGCAATAGTTGTAAAATAGGCAACATTAGCACTCAAAACAGATTGTCTAATAGTTCTACCATCAACTTTACTACCTTGGTCTTCACTTGTATTGATAGCTAAAACTATCTCTCCATTTTTAATCATATCATCTATATTTGGACGACCTTCTGATATTTTTAAAACTTTACTAGAGACTACTCCTGCACTATCAAGTGCCTTGTGTGTTCCTCCTGTTGCTACTATAGCAAAACCTAAATCTGTAAACTCTTTACCAAGTTCACCTACAAACTCTTTATCACTATCTGCTAGAGATATAAATATCTTACCCTCTAGTGGAATATTGTTTTTAGATGCAAATTGGGATTTGGCAAAACTCATACCAAAGTTATCACTAATCCCCATAACTTCTCCTGTACTTTTCATTTCAGGTCCAAGAAGCAGGTCAGAACCTGGTAATTTATTAAATGGAAATACTGCCTCTTTTACTGCAATATGTCCTTTTAGATTTGGTTCCATTATCTTTTTATCAAAATTCACTACACCAAATGTATCATAAAACTCTAATGCCTCTTTGAGATTACCTTGTATCATAACTCTTGTAGCTACTTTTGCAAGAGGAAGACCTGTGGCTTTGGAGACAAATGGAACAGTTCTTGATGCTCTTGGATTTACCTCTATTAGATATACCTCATCTTCAAATATTGCATATTGTATATTCAACAAACCAACTACCCCTAAACCTAGTGCAATATTAGCTGTCTGCTCTTTTATCTCTACTAATAGTCTATCAGAGATAGAGATAGTAGGCAATGCACAAGCAGAATCTCCAGAATGAATTCCTGCCTCTTCTATATGTTGCATAACTGAACCTATATATACATCTTTGCCATCAGATATAGCATCTACATCTAACTCTATTGCATTATTTAAAAACTTATCTATAAGTACTGGTGCATCATTGGATACGCTTACTGCCTCATCCATATACTGCTTTAGTTCACTATCTGAAAATACTGTTTTCATACCTCTACCACCCAAAACAAAGCTTGGACGAACTAATACGGGATAAGTGATACGATTAGCAACAACTATTGCATCCTCTTTAGTAAATACTGTTCCATTTTCAGGCTGTTTTAGACCTAAATCTTTGATAAATGTAGAAAATAGCTCTCTATCTTCTGCAAGGTCAATTACTTTGGCTGTTGTTCCTGATATATTTGCTCCAATAGCTGTTAAACTCTTAGCAAGTTTCAAAGGGGTCTGACCCCCAAAGTGGACTATAACCCCATCAGGATTTTCAAGTTCTATCACATTTCGTACATGTTCAAAATCAATTGGCTCAAAATATAAAATATCAGAAGTATCATAATCAGTTGAGACAGTCTCTGGATTACAATTATACATAATAGACTTAATCCCCATATCATTTAAAGCAAAAGCAGCATGAACACAACAATAATCAAACTCTATCCCCTGCCCTATTCTATTTGGTCCTCCACCAATAACTAATACTTTTTTATCATCTGTAATCAGCTCTGATTTTGGAAGTTTGCTAATATTGGTAGTAGAGTATAAATATGGAGTTAATGCTTCAAACTCTGCTGAACATGTATCTACCTCATTATACTCTAATAATATACCCAATTTCTCTCTAGCTGTATATATATCATTTTCAGTTAGATTTAATCCATCTTTTTTATTAATTACTTGGGCTATCATAGCATCAGAAAAACCTTCTGATTTAACTTTTCTAAACTGTTTTTCATTTTTAAGAAGTTTTATATCTATAGAGTTTTCACTCTGAACTAACTCTTCAAATTGATATAAATACCATCTATCTATTTTACAAAGTTCAAAAACTTCATCTATGCTTTTACCTCTTCTTAGAGCCTCATAAACATATAAAATTCTATCGCTATTTGGTCGTCTAATCTCACGAACCAATTTATCATTATCACAATCAATACTATCAAAGCCGATAAGTCCAGTCTCTAATGAGATTAAAGCTTTTTGGAAAGACTCTTTAAATGTTCTACCCATACTCATAACTTCACCAACTGATTTCATAGCTGTTGTTAGAGTACTATCTGCCATGGGGAACTTCTCAAATGTAAATCTAGGAATTTTAGTTACGATATAATCTATAACAGGTTCAAAACTAGCAGGAGTTCCTGTAATATCATTGGTAATCTCATCAAGCGTATGACCCACGGCTAAAAGTGTAGCTACCTTTGCAATAGGATAACCAGTTGCTTTACTAGCCAATGCTGAACTTCTACTAACTCTTGGGTTCATCTCAATAACAATCATTCGTCCAGTATCAGGGTCTATAGAAAACTGAACATTTGACCCACCAGTATCTACTCCAACTTCTCGTAAAATTTTAAAAGAGGCATCTCTCATTCGTTGATACTCTTTGTCTGTCAAAGTAAGAGCAGGAGCAATAGTTATACTGTCTCCCGTATGTACACCCATAGGGTCAAGATTTTCTATAGAACAAACGATTATACAGTTATCTGCTCTATCTCGTATAACCTCCATCTCATACTCTTTCCAACCCAAAAGGGACTCTTCTATAAGAATTTCAGATATAGGAGAGGCATCTAGCCCACCTTGGACTATCTCTTTATACTCATCTATATTATAAGCAACACCACTTCCTCCACCTGCTAGAGTATATGAAGCACGGATAATAAGAGGAAAACCAATATTTTTGGCTACTTCCATAGCTTCATCCATATTATAAGCATATTGAGAGATAGGTAAATCCATACCTATTTTTATCATAGCCTCTTTGAACTCCTGTCTATCTTCACCTTTTTTAATAGCAGATGGATTTGCTCCTAAAAACTCAACCCCTTCAAGCATTCCTTGTTCATACATATCCATAGCAACATTGAGTGCTGTCTGTCCACCCATAGTTGGTAAAATTGCATCCACCCTCTCTTTTTTGATAATTTTAGCGATAATCTCAGGAGTGATAGGCTCAATATAAGTTCTATGAGCAAATTCTGGGTCAGTCATAATAGTAGCAGGATTTGAGTTTATAAGTACCACTCTATAACCTAACTCTTTGAGTGTTTTGGCTGCTTGTGTTCCAGAGTAGTCAAATTCACAGGCCTGACCAATCACAATTGGTCCAGAACCGATAAGTAAAATAGTTTTGATGTCAGTGCGTTTTGGCATAAAATATCACCCTTGTTTTTAATTGAGGGATTATACTCAAAAGGTACTTATAGAGTGGTTGTGAGATACGAACCATCTACAATAGATAAATATTTTCATAAAATTAAAAAAATATTAACTATTTATTCATAACATGCAGAATATCTTTAACCTTTTGAGTAGGATTATTATCTTGATATATAGGTCGTCCAATAACAGGAAAATCTACTTTTGCTTCTTTGGCAAACTCTATCGTTGCTACTCTTTGTTGGTCTCCTGCATTTTCTCCAAAAGGACGAATAGCAGGACAAAGTGTCAAAAATTCATCACCTGCAATTAGTTTTATGTATGCACTCTCAAATGCACTACATACAACACCATCTAAACCACTATTTATAACCATATATGTAAACTGTTCTACTTTTTTATCTATACTTTTTCCATATATTTTTTGGAAACTATTATTATCAAAAGAGGTTAAAGCTGTTACAGCCAAAACTAGTGGTCTATTTTCATATTTTGATAATCTATCCATAACCATTTTCATAGCCTCTTCTCCTGCTGAGGCGTGAATATTAAACATATCAACACCTAATTTGGCTATCTCTTCGGAAGCATCTGCCATAGTATTTGGAATATCATAGAGTTTCAAATCCAAAAATATCTTGAAATTTGGATTTATCACTTTTAACTCATTTATAAACTCTTTGCCATCACGGATATAGGTTCGCAAACCTACTTTCATCCAAATATCATACTCTTTTAGTTCTTTAGCTAATTCTAAATTCTCTTGAGCTGATGGTAAATCTAATGCTACACATAATTCCATATCTATTGACCTTTATTTTTTATATTATATTCTTTGGGTATAATATTATCTTAATTTTAATAAACAAGGACTAAACAATAATGTTTGGAAAGAAAACAAAACGATACGATATACCACAAGAGGTTATGGAAACATATAATTATGCTAAATTTACAACTAATAAAGGTGTAATTTGGGTAAAACTATATACAAATGATGCACCTAATACTGTAGCAAACTTTGCTCATCTAGCAGGTGAGGGTTTTTATAATAATCTAAAATTTCATAGAGTAATCCCTGGATTTATGGCACAAGGTGGATGTCCTCACTCTGGACCTAATGGTAACCCTGCTAGAGCTGGTACTGGTGGACCTGATTGGGCTATTGATTGTGAAACAGATACAAGTCATAAACCACACAGAAGAGGAACACTATCTATGGCTCATGCAGGACCAAATACAGGTGGTAGTCAATTTTTTATAACATTTGTCCCTACTCCTCATCTGGATGGTGTTCATACTGTTTTTGGTGCTATAGAAGAAGATGATAGTGAGAGTTTTGCTGTTCTTGATAATATCAATCAAAATGATGATATTATCTCTATTGAAGTTCTATCTGAAAAACAATAATTATATACTCCTCTAAATTTTAAGAGGAGTAAATTTACTATATTAAAAAATATTTTTATAAAACGATATAAAATTATTGTTAATTTTTAACTTTATATGTTATAATAAGTTTAAAACTTAAAGGGGCTATTAATGCGTATTAATAAAATATTAAATCCTGCACTATATATTATGAACCAACTATCTTTTAAATCTAAAATAATATCCTCTATATCTATACTATTTATACTACTTATATTCCCCTCACATACTATATTTTTTAATCATTATCAAGAAAATAATGTATATAAAAAACAACTAGTTGGATTAGAATATATTAAAATCATTCATAAAATAATCCAAACAATACAAGTACATAGAGCTGATATGAATAGTTATCTAAATAATAAAAAAACAAAAAAAGAAGATATAAAAGAGGCAGAAGAGTTATTAGAACTAAAAATAGAGTCTATGTATGAATATGATGCACAACATCTAAATATATTAGGTTCTAATCAAAATTTTGCAAAAGCTTTAAGTCAATATGAACTTATAAAGATAGATAAAATTACAAAAGATAGTTCTAATGAAGAGATTTTCAAAGCACATAATGATATTGTCAAACTATTTCAAGAAGCTATATTTGATATATCAAATATGACTCAATTTAGTATTAGCAAAGATTTAAGAATAAACTATCTAGCTGATATGCTCCAAGATAAACTATTAAGTATTTATGAACACTCAGGACAACTATTAGCTCTATCCTCAACAGTATTTAAACAAAATAATATGATACAAGAACAGAAAAAAGTAATATATTCACTATCAACAGAGTTATCCAGTCTAAAATCTTATTTGGTTGACAATAAAATACTTACTCAACTAAGTAACTATCAAGCATTACAAAATCAAACTACAGAAGTGGCAGATAGACTTCAAAAAATATTAAGTGTAGTTGATAATGATATTATTTTAAATCAAAATCTTAACTATAATATAAAAAAGTTTTCTCAAAAAGTAGAAGAGGCCATGTATGCCCAAGAAGAGCTATATAATATGTTTGCTTATACTTATAAAGATACTATCAAAGAGCTACAATCTGACGCAAAAAGAGAACTATGGTATCTTAGTTTAGGATTTTTGGCTATTATACTTTTGGCACTATATATTTTTATTGCATTTTATCAATCTATTACAAGTAACCTCAAAAAACTACAAACTGCTTCAGAGATGATTGCCAAAGGCAAAACAGATATTCATTTAAAAGTTAATAAAAAAGATGAGATAGGAGATGCACTACTAGCTTTTAATACCATGAGTGATAATTTAAGTAAAAATATATCTTTTTTAGATGGATATAAATTAGCAATAGACAAAAGTAGTATTGTATCAAAAACAGACCTAAAAGGTATTATAACTTATGCAAATGATATGTTTTGTCAAATATCAGGTTACACACGAGAAGAGTTAATAGGCAGTTCACACAATATTGTTCGTCATCCTGATGTATCCAAAGGAGCATTTGAAAATATGTGGAAAACTATCCAAAATAAAAAGATATGGAAAGGTACAGTTAAAAATAGACGAAAGGATGGTGCATATTATATAGTCAATGCAACTATAATTCCTATCTTAGATAACAAAGAGGAGATTATAGAGTATGTGGCAGTTAGACATGATATTACAGAATTAGAAAAAAGCAAAGAGGAGTTGAGAAAACAGAGAGTTGATTTATTGACAGAACTTCCAAATAGAAACCAACTAATGGAGGATTTGGAAACAGCTATCAAACCTATTGTTTTTTATATTAATATTGATGATTTTTCTGGATTTAATGATTTCTACGGAAAAACGATTAGTGATAATACACTTATTCGTTTATCTAAAATTATAAATAGTCTTAAAAATGAAAAAAAATTTAAACTCTATAAACTAGAAGCAGACCAGTTTATACTACTATTTGAAGAGGGATATATATCCAAAGATAATTTACAATTCTTTTTTGAGGAGCTAATAGAAGAGATTGAGATGAAAATGTCTAGTACAGAACTTGGTAACAAAAATCGTATTAGTATATCTATTACAGGGGGAGGAGCTACCTACTACTCTAGTGATGACTATGATAAACTATTATTATATAGTAATATAGCACGAAAAAAAGCTCAATTAGAACACTCTAAATTTTTAATATTTCACCATAGTATGAGAAAAAGTGAAGATTATGCACATAATATAGAATGGATAAAAAGAATAAAAGAGGCAATACAAGAGGATAGAGTAGTATGTTACTATCAACCTATATTTACAAATAAAAATAAAAAACCTACTAAATATGAGTCTTTGGTTAGAATTATAGATAGAGATGGACAAGCCATATCTCCATTTTTCTTTTTGGATATTGCAAGAAAAGCTAAACTATATCCACAAATTACACAAATTATTATCAATAAGGCACTTGATACATTTAAAGAACGAACAGATATAGAGTTCTCTATCAATCTAACTATAGATGATATATTATCAGAAAAAACAGTAAACCATATTTATCAAAGATTAGAAAGTTATCCAAATCCTAGTCGTGTAATATTTGAAATAACAGAGTCAGAAGAGGTAACAGACTATCAAGTTATAAATAAATTTATCAAAAGGGTAAAAGAGTATAATGTCAAAATAGCTATAGATGATTTTGGAAGTGGTTATGCTAACTTTGAACATATCTTAAATATTGATGCTGATTATATCAAAATAGATGGTACTTTAATCAAAAATATAAATACAAATGAAAACTCGTATATTATTACAGAAGCGATTATCAACTTCTCTAAAAAATTAGGACGAAAAACAATTGCTGAATTTATTCATAATCAAGATGTATATAATATAGTAAAAGAGCTTGGTGCTGATTATTATCAAGGTTTTTATTTAGGAGTTCCATCTTTAGAGATAAAATAGAGTCAAATTGTTGTTTTTTGTTCGATTAAAATCTCTATAATTTAGGTACAAATAGCCTTAAACCAAAAACAACAAACTAATTATTTTTTTTAAATTATTTTATACTTTTCTCCATATATTCATATTTATACAATAAATATATGCTATACTTACATAGAGTTTAAATTAAAAACTAGTTTTTTAATAAAACAAAAATTTTAAATTATAGATGGAGAGCATTATGAAAAAAATAACTTTAATTCCTTTATTAACTCTTTTTTTTGTTATTATGACACCTATATATGCAGTAAATATACCTACAATGAAACCATTATATAATAAAATTTATCGTACAGGAAAAATTGCTGATTTATATCATTTCTTATTATTAGATAAAAATGGTAAATACTATTATATCCGAACAAATAAGAGTAAAATATTGACAACAAGTGAGATTAAGTCTCATTCAATATTAAAAATATTAAATAGTAAACAGTCATGGGGAGAAGCATTTTCATCAACAGGTAAATATATTATAAAAAATAGTAAAATATATACGAAACGATACTTGGATAGAATACAAGTTAAATCATCAAAAGAGATAAAATATTTAAATAAAACTTTCCATCTACAGCAATAGATGATAAAATATCAAAAAACTTATTTTAGGTTTTGAGGATATTTTATTATGTATGGATTTTATCGAGTCGCTTCAGCAATTAATCAAACTACCATCGCCAATCCAAAACAAAATGCCAAAGAGATAGTAACTCTACTCCATGATGCTTATAATCAAGAGGTATCTATAGTTGTATTCCCTGAACTTACACTTACAGGTTATACAGCCTCTGATTTATTTCTAAATCAACTACTAATGCAAGAACAAAATAGTGCTTTGGAGTATATCTTAGAAAATAGTAAAGATATATCAACCGTGGCTATTATTGGTATAGCTATTTTTGATAAAAATAGATTATATAACTGTGCTGTTATTATTCAAAATGGAATTATATTAGGAGTAGTACCTAAAACTTATCTACCTAATAAAAAAGAGTTTTATGAAAAACGACAATTTGTATCAGGTAAAGGTATAAAAAATCAAACTACAATACTTCTAAACCAAGAGATACCTTTTGGAGTCGATTTACTATTTAGTGATAGAGGTGAGATAGTTTTTGGAGTAGAAATTTGTGAAGATTTATGGGCTATTACACCACCTAGCAATAATATCTCTAGTAGTGGAGCAAATATGATATTTAAT
>Ga0256913_10000030_pt1 | contig 56973 bp, 63 predicted proteins | sample Axial_MatmetaG_FD_185970 | JGI IMG/M metagenome (GOLD analysis project Ga0256913, IMG submission 185970) | Deep-sea worm associated microbial mat communities from Axial Seamount, Juan de Fuca Ridge, Pacific Ocean - Axial_Mat | ecosystem: Environmental > Aquatic > Marine > Oceanic > Microbial... | reverse complement strand
AAATATTTTCCAAATGCAAAATATTACATATTATTAGCAAGTTCAGAAACAGGCATAATTTTACATAATGTATTAAATCATAATTCTATTGTTAACACACAAACTATTTCATTAGGTAAACCTATAAATAAAATTAATATTGAATTAATACATGATGATCAAAATAATGACAAAAATGTTGGAAGATTGTTAATTAAATCAAAATATTTATTTAATGGATATATTAACAACGAAGAAGAAACAAATAAAGTATTAACAATTGAAAATGGAATTAAAACATTTATATCAAATGATTATGTTAAAAAAATAAATGACGAATTGTATTTTGAAGGACGCGCAGAATCGCATGTTAAAATAAGTGGCGCCAGAGTAAATCCAGATTATATTGCATCTATTGCATCTAATATTGTTGATGACGCGTATTGTATGTATTCTAAAAAATATAAAAATTTATATTTATTTTATGAATCAAATGAAAATTTATCTGAATTACAAGTTAAGCATTATTTAATGAATAATTTAGAATTTTATATGGTTCCTGCTAGATGTATAAAATTAGATGAAATCCCTCAAAAAGAAAATGGAAAAATAGATAGAATATTTATAGAAAATACAATAACTAATTTAATTAATATTAAAAAACAAGATAAAGAATTAACAGAATTAGAAATAAAATTATTAAATATATGGAAAACATATCTATCTGTTGATGAAATTTCTGTCTTTGATAATTTTTTTGATGAATTAGGTGGTGATTCTTTAACTGCGCAATTAATAACAAATGAAATAGAAAATGAATTAAGTGTTACATTAACTGATAATATAATTTATGAACATTCAACAATATATGATTTAGCAACAGAATTAAATAAACGTCCTAATCATTATTTTAAATATATTAAACATATTATTAAAGGTGATAAAAAATTACCACCTATATTTTGGGCAACTGGATATCCAAATGTAATTAGAAAAGATTTAAATTATGATGGAGATTTTTATTATATTGATAGTCATTATAATAGTTATGCAACAATTCCTAGTATTTACGATAATATAGAAGATTATTGTAAAGTTAGAGTTAATGAAATATTAGAACTTATTGATAATAAAGATATAATTTTAGCTGGTTATTCAATAGGATCAGTATACGCTTTAGAATTATCAAAACAATTAAAAGAAAAAGATAAAAATATTAAATTTTTATTTTTACTTGATCCACGAGATTCGATAAATATATTAAATAATAAAATAGTTAATAAGTATAAATATTATTCTCAGTTAATATTTAATTATATTAGATTTATTATTTATTATTTAATTTGGAATATACAAAAAATTTTTAATTTAAAAATATTAAAACGTTTTAAATATATTCATTCAATATATGCATTTCATAGATTAAAATATAATTTCAATTATACAAATGACTTAACGATTTTAATACAACGCAATAACAATAATAGCTCGTCTAAAAATAATTTTAAACATTTGTTTTTACATAGAATTTACCATATATTAAATGTAAAAAAACACTCTGATTTTTTTAATAATCAGAGTGTTATAAAAGAATGGATGAGTTTATTTAATAATTATTTAAACAGCCATTTAAATTAATATTATACATATTTTGTTTCATTTGTTCCAGTGTGTTGATCTAGTATTGTTCTAGGACTATAACTTCCAACACTACTCAACTAGATGATGTTTAACAATAATTATTTATATTAGTTGTATCTATAAAAATGTAATTATAATTTGTAATGTTTAAGTTATTTTAAAATAAATCTACAGACTTATATGTTATTAACGTTACATAATTTATAAACACATTTTGTTGTGTCAGCCGTAGAACTAAAGTCTTAATTACATAAATTACCAATATCAGTTAATGATGAACAGTTATATGTAAAAATGCCAAAATTATTCTTGTTCAAATTAACAATAAAATTATTTGTTTCATTAGCTTGTGTATTGTAAATGAATCATCAGCATTTGTAACATTTATTGTCATTTTAAATTTACCATTATTTGTTGATAATTATGGTCTAGCTTATATATTTAATTTTATACTATATAATAAACTTCCTATTCCATCATACCAGACCGTGTAATCTTCTCCATCATATGTTACAATAATAGATTCATTATTATTATTAACATTAAATGTATGTTCTTGTGATCCACCAATATCCCAAACAAAATTACCGCTAACATTTCCAACTGTTATATTTGAGTTTCCTAATGTAACTGTCATTGTTGTTCCTTCTCCACCTGTATATTCTACTACAACATGATTATATCCAGGAACTAATGTTACAGTAGAATTTGGTTCTTTAACTAAATATACATAACCAACAACATAAACAAAATCTATTAAATCAGATGAATCCAAATCATATTTATTTGATGTCCAATATAAATAATCACCTTTTTCTGCATTACCACCATCTCTAATTGTGACGCCGTCATCAGGTGAAAAATAACAATCCATGTTTGTTCCTTGACCAACATTAACTTGTTCACCATTTACAAATACTCTAACATCAGAATATGGAAATTCAATAACTGCATCTTTAGTTGCTTTTTGTCCATTTGATGCGTTATATGCGGGCATATTTTCATTTAATAATGAATAATGCATTTCACTAATACGATCTTGTAATCTAGAAAATAAATATTCTTTATTATTTACATCGTCATTATATACAATCGAACTAGTTTCTACTAAAACTTTTTGTTGATTAATAGTTTTATCTATAATTTGTTTTCCTTTTATAGGCATTTTAAAAAAGACATATTTTTATTATATATTATTTTATTTTTCTATAATATGATAAAACAAAAAGAAACTACATAAAATTTTATGTAGTTTCTTTTTTATATTAATATGATACATTAATGTGACGCAGGTTGAGTGACACGGCATGTTGCATATGTTGTAGAACTAAATGGTGAAGCTGAATTAATTTTTATATCTGATACGTTATCAGGTTCACCAGATGCAGGTGGATCATCAACTGTACATGTTATTGTAACTGTACTACTGCCACCATCGCCATTATTTGGACTTATTCCAGTAATAAAATTTTGTCCAGATACAAATGACACACTTGCTGTCCAAGGTACATTAGATGTAACATCTACAGTAAATGACTCATCTAATAAATCTAATGTGAGACTTGTTGGATCAATTGTTATAGATGGAGATGGATATTGTTTAATAATTATTGTGTCATAAATTGATGAATCTTCATCATGTTCGACTTTAATTGTATTTGTTCTATATGTAGATCCAGTATTTTCAGTTATATTAAACGACACTCCTATTACAGTATCATCAGCTCCTGATGTAACATTTAAGTCACTAACAAACGGATTTGTTTCAACTACAGTTGCAGTAGCATTTAATGCTGGAACATTTGAAGATATACTTTCTGATAAACCTGTTTGTGCGCCATTAGTATATTCACCTTCATCATTATCAAATGTGATATAATATGTAATATTAGATCCAGCTTGAATAATATCAATAGTATCAAATACATCTGGATTAGAAGTTTGATATATTTTAATTGTATTTGTTCTTGGTGATGAACTAGTATTTTCAGAAACATCAAATGTAAATGATGTTATATCACCAGATCCATTAATTACTAATTGAACATTAGATACAAATATAGATTGAATTAATCCTGTGTCAGTTACACTAGTAGATAAATCTGTTGAATCAATGCCTGTTATTGTAATAGACTCAGAAATACCTGTTTGTGCAGAAGCGTCAACGTTTTTTGCGTCATTTGCAATATTAATTGGATTAGAAATTATTGGATATTCTTCAGTATATGTTCTATATACAAAATCTATATCATCAGTGCTTTCCAGTTGATATTTAGCAATAGATGGATCCCACCATAAATAATCACCTTGTTGTTCTTCTTCGAACTCTCTAGGAGTTGGTGTTCCACTACTTTCTGGAGCAAAAAACGACATAAGACCCGGTCCAACGTTTATTTCTAAACCATTTACATATACTCTAACACCACCAACTGGTATTTTACTAATTTGATGATCTGTTGCTAATACTGGTGATTCTCCAGTTGTATCAGTCGCTGATATATTATAATCAATATCTGTGTATGTTAATCCAGTAACAGCACTATCAACAGTACTATCAACATATTTTTTTGTTGTAACATCAGTTGGTTGTGCAATTGATTCAGTTACGACACCAAGTTGTTTTTGTGTAATTGTGTTATCTACTATTTGTTTTCCTTTGATCGGCATATCAATTATTATATTTTTCTTATTGTATATATTTAAAAAATATATTCATAAAGTTGTAGTTATAATATATTTTTTGTTATATTTGTATTTTAAAATTAATTACGATGAATTATTTAAATATTATTAATAACAGTAACGCACTAAATGAAATAAAAAGTATATGTAATCAAAATAATATTGATGCATATATTGTTGGTGGATATGTTAGAGATTTAATATTAGGTAAAAAATCTAAAGATATTGACATTGTTGTTTTAAATTATTCTGAAGAAAAATTGATGTTCAATATTTGTGAAAAATTGAACATAGATAAAAAATATGTTCATATTTTTAAACGATATGGAACAGTAAGTCTTCAATATAATGATATTAATATTGAAATAGTAAAGGCTAAAGTTAAATCATATAAAAAATCTAAAAACGATATACAATTAATAGATGATCTTAAACGTAGAGATTTTACTATTAACACTTTAGCATTAGATATTAAAACTGGAAATGTTATAGATTATTTTAATGGTTTAAATGATATTAATAATAAAATTTTAAAAACACCTATAAAAGCAGATGATACATTTATTGATGATTCAATTCGTATAATTCGAGCAATTAGATTAGCAGCAAAATACAATTTAAATATTGAAAAAAATACATTAAATAGTATAATTAATAATATAAATTTATTAAGTGTTGTTAGTAATTCAAGATTACTTAATGAACTTAATAAAATAATGTTATTAGATAAACCATCAATTGCAATAGAATTAATGAGAAAGGTTGGAATATTAGATTATTTATTACCTGAAGTTGTTAAACTTAATGAAGTTGAAGAAATTGCAGAACAAAAACATAAGAATAACTATTATCACAGTTTACAAGTACTAGATCAAACTAGAGAAAAAACTGATGATTTAGTTTTACTGTGGACTGCTTTATTACATGACATTGGTAAATATAAAACAAAAAGATTTGACAAACAACGAGGTTGGACTTTTCACAACCATGAAAAAGTTGGAGCGTATTTATTAAAACATGTTACTAATAGAATTAAATTTGGTCGTCAATTTACTAATAAACTTTATTTGTTAATAAAGTATCATGGAAGACCTAAAGAACTCGTAAAAGAAGGTGTAACAGATTCAGCTGTTAGACGTTTAATCGTCGAATTAGGTGATAATTTAGAAGATTTATTATTATTTGCTAGTTGTGATATGACAACTAAATATCAAGACAAAAAAGATAAAATGATAAAAGATCTTAATAAATTATATGATCATATTCAAAAAGTTCGTGAAGAAGATGATTTGCGTAATTTTAGAATTGAATTAACTGGTGATGATATAATGAATTATTATAATTTAAAACCTTCTAAAGTTGTAGGAGATATAAAAAAGATTATTTATGATAAAGTAATTAATGGCGAATTAGAAAATAAAAAGGAAATTTTATTTGAATATATGATTAATAATAATGAAATAAAAAAGCTTGTTAATTAACAAGCTTTTTTTATTTTTAATATTTTTATTTATCAAATAATTTATCTAATTCTGATATATCTTTTTCGTAATTATCAAGAGATGTTATTTTATTTCTAAAAAATACATTAAGAGTTTTATAATCTTTTTCTTCTTGTATTACTTTTTCAGTTTCTTCTTTTAGTTTAGATATCATACCTGTTTTTGCAGCAACTTTTAAAAATATTTGAAGTTTTCTTTTCATTTTTTCTTTTTCTGCATTTGCTTCAGCAACAGTTTTTTTCATTTCTTCTATTTGAAGTTTTAATCTAGAAATATATTCATCATATGATTTTTCTCTGGAATTAATATTAGTTTCTTCTCTTTCTGTGATTAATTTTTCAATTACGTCGATTAAATATGAATCAATAATTATTTCGTCATTTTTGTCGTATGACAGATATTTTGTCATAACAGCATATAAATCTTGGTTATTTCCGTATTTATCCCACATGATTATTAAGTTTTGTATAAATACAAATATAATAAAATAAAACTAATTATAAAAATTAATTATGAATTAAAATCATTGAAAGATTTTAAATATGTAAATGATTCTTTTACAGCTTTAGATAATGTAATTTTTTTACCAGATACTTTTGCTTTATAATCTCCTTCTTTTAATTTAACTTTTTGTAAATTCACTCTTGTTTCATATTCATTATTAACTTTAGAAATTTTATACCATCTACCTTCATGTTTTCTTTTAGTTGAATGAATTATTACATTAGAATTAATAAATCTTATATAATGATCATCTTTAATACCAATTCTTTTTGCTAATTCATAATTAAATAAAACAACCATTTGTTTTTGTTTTTTATTTTTAGCAATATACATTTTAACCATTGGCGTTTCAGAATATTTAAAACTATCTTTTTCAGTTGGTCTATCTTGTAATATTTCTTCTTTATTTTTTCTACTTCTTTTTACACTATTTTCTTCTTTAGTTTCTACTTTATTAATATAATATTTATAGAATTTTTGATTATTTTCAAAATTATTATCATATATTAATGTGTATATACCAGTTTTATTAAACGATTTTTCATGTATATTTACTATTTTAAAAATATCATCTTGTTTTTTAATTACATAACTTTTATATTTTACAAATTCACTATCTGGATCATCAGGACGTTGTGCAACTGCTAATGAACTTGTATCAGGATCAATTACTAAACGTTTGTTTTTACTCATACCAATTTTATATCCATCTTCAGCTTTTAATGTAATCATATATTTTTTATCACCACGTTTAGTTTTATAAGAATTAACAACAAAATTAAATACTTCTTTTGCTCCACTAACATTTTTTTCTGGCGTTTTAATTTTAAATGTTTTTCTACTTTGTAATGGTTCTATCCATTTAAATTTAACCCAATTTATGTTTGAAATTTTAACAACATTAGTATCTATTTCATAGATACCCGATTTTAATTTATATTTTGAGTGTGTTCTATAATATGTGTTAGGTTTAACTGCTCTACTAAAATAAAACGTAGTAGTACCTTTTAATTCTTGATTTTTTCTTAATATAGTAAACATTTGTTTATCATAATCAACTGCTAATTTATCATCTAAATTAATTTTAAACATTTTTGCTGCAGTTTCATTAAAATTAATTTCAGTTCTACCTTGTCCACTATAAACTCTGAATAAAGGTAAGTTATTTCGTTCAAATTTAGTTATGTTTATTTTACGTTGCATTTAAATATTATACATTTTTATTATTTTATATATTTTTTTTATAAAATAACTTTTAATATATAATTTAAATAAAATAAAAAAAATAATTAATATGGATATTAATGAATTAATATTAAACGTTTTTCATTTTAGAGATCAAGTTCATATTTGGCATTGGCAAACTAGAAAACATAATATACATGTTGTATTAGGAGATTTTTATGAAGGATTAATTGATGAATTAGATAGATTAGTTGAAGCACTTCTTGCAAATAATATGCAAATAAATGCTGAAGAAATAGAAATACCAGAATTTGCTAATTATGATATTGAATTAGTTAGAGCTGCGTTTAAACAATATTTAGGATATTTAGAAGAATTGCATACACAATTTAAATGTTCTGCTGTACTAAATATACTTGATGATATGAGTGAATCTGGGACTAAAGTATTATTTTTATTAAAATTTGATTAATATAATTTATAATTGCGTATATGATTTAATTTAATATCTAAAGATCTTAATAAATTAGAAGCTGATTGAATTAGCTTCTTTTTTGTTATATCTAATCGATTTTTATTTTTTAACAATGTTGTTAATTCATTATTATAATATTCCTTTTCATTATATAATGTGTTTAATTCTATTTGTTTATCGTTGATATTTTCTGACGATGCATTTAATGATAATATATGTTCTATTAAATTAATTTCTTTTTCAATTGATTTTAAATCATCAATTAAATTGTTTATTTTATTTTCTTTTTCTTCAATATTATTGTTTAAATTTATTAATTCATTTTCAATATCATCTAATGCATCTTTAGAAGATTCAATATATTCTGAAAAATCACTAATTAATTCTTCTAAAGTGTCAATTTTTTTATCTATATCATCCAATGTATATTCTGGATATTCATCAAAAATGTCTGTCATTTATTAAAAATACATTTGTTTATATATTTTAATAAAAAAATAATAAGTTATAAGTTCCAAATTGATCTAAGTATTTCATCTAATTTAATTTTTTCAGGATATTTAACCATTACAACATATTTTAAATCTACATAATTTGCATGATTTAATAATGCATCAGAATTTTCATATATTTCAATAAATTCTTCTCTAATAATATCTACAATATTATTTGGAATTTTAATAGGTTTATATTTAGGATCATATGCAATTTTATTATTTACAATTTCAACATTACACGTTAAACATTTTTCATGTATAAATTTTATTACTCCATTTTTATAAATATAATCTAAATTATCATTAACTTTTAACCATAACCTAGATGTTGTTATTTTTGTACACTTATTTATATATGTTATATCATCTCTAATTGTATTAAATAATGAATACTTAAATACTGTAATATTTGCTGTATTTATTTTACCACAATATAAATATAAACCTCTACTATTACTATAAAAATGACCAATTTTTAAATTTTTACTTGAAACTTTATTTTTTTTAGTATATAAGTTTTGTTTTTTAATTACTTCATTATAAATTTCAGATCCAACTCTAACTAATTTTATATTTGAATTATAAACAACCCATATAAATTCAGAACCATAAACCGTGCCCTTACGAATATTACAATTTTTGATTATATCTGTAATAAAATTAATATTTGTTCCAATTACAAAACGTCCAAGAATAATTACATCAATATTATTATTAAAATAAATACTATTTGTGATGTATAATTCAGTAAATGGTTTATTATCAGTTGTAAATTCATAATATTTACCATCAACTGCATTAAAATAATCTTTTATTTTTGTTAATGAATTAATATTTAATGAATCAGATGCTTCAGCGTAATTTGCACTTATAACAAAATTAAAATCATTTAATGCTTTAGTATCATACATTGTTAACTTACTATGTCCATAAATATATGTAATTGATTTTGGTATATATGAACTCATATGTTGTGTTTTTTATTATAAAAAATATACTTAAATATGTTTAAATAAAAAGCGGATAATGCTAGCAATTATCCGCTTAAAGTATAAATATTTAGTGTTATATATCATCATACATGTTAGTATGACAGTTTATTTATTATATCTAATTTATAATATATTTAATCTATTAATCTATATTTTATATATGTTTACTAAATATTTAGATCTAATTCTATATTGTAACACTATAAATGTAATTATAATGATACGTTTCATTTATCTAGTTAATTATTATTTTATATCATATTATTATACGTTATATGGGCGGACCTTTATTCATACTATTTAATTTTAATTATTTATACGCGCGTATTATTTATAGTTTGTTAATTGAAAATGTTTTAATGAATCTAATTCTATTTTTAATGAATCTATTATTTGATTTTGATATTTTATTTTTTCATTTAATTTATTTACAACTTTAGATTCATTATAATCTATTTTTCCATAAATATTTGGAAATTCAGATTTTAAATATTTTAATGGCACTGGTAATTCTAAATATGGTTTATTAATTTTAATATTATGTAAACCATTTAACGTAATCATTTCTTCAGTATTTGGTGTTAGTGTTTTAACAAATATAATAATTAATAATACAATTGTTGATTTTACAAACCATTTAAATGATTTATAACCAGTTATTTCATCCGCACTATCTGGAGTTGCATAGTCAGAAAACACTTTTAAATATGATGCAGAAACAATTATTGCAGTTAATGCAAAAATAGATGTTAATACTATTAACCAATTTAATGCAACATTAATTGAATCACCTAATAATATGAAATATTCATTTATCATAATATATCGTTAACGGATTTAATAATAACATTGTCTTCTTTAATTGATCCTATTTCTTGCTGTAACGCTAGTGTTAATGTTGTAAAATCTTTACATTCTTTATTTTTAACATAAAACGTGTTATTTTCATATGTTATAATTTTATTAAAATCTATTTTTGTTTCACGCATACGTTGTCTTGTTTTAATGATATTTAACATAATGTTGCTATATTTTTTATTATAATAGTAAATATAATAAAAAAGTGTAACATATAATATTAAAAATGGTAAAAATATTATAATATTATTCATCTATTTCAAGTATTAAAAATGGCACGTTATGTTTATATGACATTTGAAATCCAATATTTAAAATGGTTGGATTTTCAGATTCAAGTATATCAGCTAATTCGCGTAAATTATCAATTAATAATTTTTTGTCAGTAGAATTATTTTTATTCTGTAATTGTAATTCTAATGTAGAAGAAAAATCTGATCGTTTACGAATTATCATTTTCTTTTTGTTTAATTTTAAATTCAATTAATTTTCTCCACGCTGTTGCATATACTGGTAATAATGCGTTAAGTGAAATTAATTCATTAATAATTTTTAATTTTTCTTTAGCATCATTAACATTACAATTTAAATCAAATTTAAGTCTTTGATTTAAATTTTTTAATAATCTAGCATATTTGTGCGCTGTTTTGCTTGTTACAGATTTAATTAAAAAATTAATGTATTTTTCTTTATTGTATTTCATAATGTTATTAATTTTATAGTACAAATATATACAAAAAAATTAAATAAAAAAAATATTTGATTTTTTATAACAAAAGTTTTATATATAATAAAATAGTAAAAATATAATATAAAATGTCATTAAAGAAATTTACTACAAAATATTTATTTGAAAATGAACAAACCAATGTTGACATAAATCTTTGGTTAAATATGGAATTTAATCATAGATTAGCGTTTGTTAATATGTTATTTTTTATGGATAATAGAACTGAAGAAATATTATATAAAGATGGCATAAAAATTAAAGTTATAAGAACTAGAAAATTAGATATTGGTTTTTTAATGTTAACTACATATAAAGGAACTGCTGAAGAAAATGAAGTAGTATTAAGTTTTTTAAATAATAATCAAAGTTATTGGGCTGTTGATGAAGATAAAATAAAATTAAATAGTAATTTAATATTAGATCAACGAAAACATGATATTGAACGTTTAGCTAGATATTTTGAAGTTAAAAAATCTGAAATTTTTTATTAAAATGACAATGTTTACTGACATAGAACATGTTGTTCAACAACATGTTGAAAAAGAAAAAAAACATTTCAATAAACAAGAATTATTATTATATTTTTCAATTAAAAATACTGGTTTTAACAACATAATGTCAGATCTTTTGCGTTTTGATTGGTTAAAACATAAACGAGTTCAACCTATAATTAATATAATCAAAAATTATATAGTGTTATATTTAAATAAATAATTCATTTAAAATTTTTTTATTATTACAAAATATTGTATATTTACAAAAAGTAAAAATACAATGATAATTACGTTTATAAGATATGGATTTGCAAGTAATTCTTCAAGTTCACATAGTATTATTTTTTCTAATAATAATTCAATAATAGATTATTTTGATGAATATAATGACTATGATGAATTTGGTTGGAATTTTTTTACATGTAAAACTAAAATATGTAAAACAAGATATTTATTATTAACTTTAATGGCAAATGTATCATATAATGAAAAAGATGCATTTATTCGTGCAAATACATCTAAATTATCTGAATTTATACCAAATATAAATAGAGTTTTAAATAAAATTAAGGATGGATATGTTGATCATCAAAGTGTTATACGAATTCCACATGATTATTCTAATCCAGAATATCCATCAATTGATTTTTTTATAGATTTATATAAAGAATTAGTTGAAAATAGCTATGTTATATTAGGAGGTAATGATAATGATGATCATGAACATCCATTAAAAATTTTACATATTAAAAATGATGATACTGATAAAATAATACGTATTTTATATCAATTAACATATCTTGATGAAACGTATTGTATTAAAGATCCAATAACTAAAGAATGGACAATTTCATCTACAACAAAAGGAATATTGTTCAAATTAATATTTAATCATGATTTAAATGAATTAAAAAATAAACAACATAATATATTTGATGATATAAATGATGATACAATATCATATTTAATACCTGAAAAATCAACATATCCTTATTTAGTAGATTTAAAAATAACAGATAAATGTTCATATAATTGTAATTATTGTTATCAAAATTCAACTTTACATGGACAACATGCTGATGCTAATTTTATAATTAATAATATTATTCCTGAATTAAAAGCATCTAATGTTTTTGAAGTTGTAATTGGTGGTGGTGAGCCTACAGCACATCCTGAATTAGATAGAATTGTTGCAGCATTTAAAAAGCATAAATTTAAAATTAGTTTAACAACAAAAAATTATAATATTGGAAGTACTAAAAAGGAACAACGAGTTTTAGAAAATATACACGCATTAGCATTTTCTGCAAATACTGAAGAAGAATTACAATTAGTAATTGCACATGTAAATAAATTAATGTTAACAATTTACAACAGTGCAACTATTTATATTCAAAGTATTTTAGAATTAATAACTGATTTACCACTACACTTAGATATTATTAATAAATCTCGCATTGAAAATGTTACATTTTTGGGATTTAAAAATAAAGGAAGAGGTGTAAATTATACTGTATATGAACCATATTATAAATGGTATGATATATTAAAAAAATATTCAAAAAGCCCATACTATTTAAATTTTGGAATTGATAGTGTTTTAGTTCATAAGTATAAAAGTGAATTAGAACATGCTGGTGTACATGGTAAATATTTAGTATCAAGTGAAGGTAAAACAACTTGTTATATAGATGCAGTAAATAAAATTGTTGCACCATCAAGTTTCACAGATGAAAAAAATATTAAATATAATTTTAATAAATCAGAATTTTTAAATATATTCAAACAATTTTAAACAAATTTAATTTTTAATTAATAATATTAATATAAAAATAACATATAAAATAATAACGCTATGAAAGTAAAAAACGTTGAAGAAATTATCAATCTTAAAAAACAAATTTTGAATGAACTTAGAGAATTTGTAAACAATGATGAAAATATTTCAAAATATAAAGAATTTCAAGATATACGAAAAAAATGGTATGATTTAGGAGAAATTCCAAATGTTGAAAATATAAATCACAATTTTAGCGCGTTATTGAAAATTTATTATAATAATAGAAATCGTATTCATCATTCATTAAATGAATTAAATAAAAATAAAAAAATACAATTATATAATAAACTTGATGAGTTTTTATCTTTTGATTCTGATAGAATAGATGATTGGAATAAAAAAACTGATGAAATAAAATCACTTGAAAATGATTGGAAAAATGTTCGTGTTAAAAATATGTCAAGAGAAGAACAAAAAGAATTAAATAAAAAATTTTGGCAAAAATATAAGCAGTTTTTTAAAAATAAGAAAAATTTCTTTAAACGTTTAGATGAATCACGTCAAGCAAATTACAATTTAAAAAAATTATTAATTGAAGAAGTTGAACAATTAAAAGATAATACTGATTGGGTAAAAATAGCTAATAAAATTAAAGATATTCAAAAACGATGGAAAGAAATTGGTGAAGTGCCAAAAAAAGTAAGAGATGAACAATACCAACAATTTAAGGAAGCATGCGATTATTTTTTTACACAATATAGAGCGCATAAAGAAGATAAAAATCTTTATAAAAAAATAATAAATTTAGAATCTCAAATAAAAAATTGGCAATCTAATTTATTAATGTTTAAATCATCAAAAGGAAGTAATTCAATAAAAGAAGAATATGAGAAAAAAATTGAACAAGCTAAAAACGAACTTCAAAAATTAAAAGAAAAATATAGTGCGTAATTTTTAAGTTTAATAATATATTATTATATTTGTAGTATAAATAATATTACACTATGAATATAATACCAGATAAAGGATCATGGATTATTGTTAATAAGGTATTACCTTCTAACATTCCAATTGATCCTTTAACTATTTTATACGCATTTCCAACTGGACGATTGTTTTATGAAAATGAGCAATTATATAGTTGGAATAACTCTAATATTGCTGTTGAAATTTCAAAATTAACGCGTAAACTTCATATTTTAAGTGATGTATTTAAATATTGTGTTTTTATTTATAATAAAGATGGGTTTATATTAAATGCAATTGAACCATTAAAAGAAGAATTTATTCAATTAATTAATAAATATAATTTAAAAGTTGAACAAGAAATTAGAGTAAATAATAAAATATGCACATATAATATTTTTCCGTGGGAATATAATACAATAACAAACATATATGAATATTATCAACATATATTAACTGGTGATGCTTATATACATTTTATTGATAAACAACTAAATTTAACTAATGACACATTTATTGAAAAAATTAACAATAAATTAAATAATAATATATCATTAAAAGAATCTGTTGATGATATTATTGGTGTAGTTGCTAATTCAAATGTGTTGTATATTGAAATGCGTGACGAATACAAACAAATATTATTTAATAATATTAATACAAATAAAAAAGAAATAACATACTATAGGCAAATGCTTGGAGAAAAAAATTATGATTTTTTTTATAAATAATTTTTTTTATTTAAAACTTTTATTTATATTTGCATATATAATAAAACAGAAACAAAAAACTCTATATATAATAAAGATATGAGAACAATAACGATAATAACAACAATAAAAAAGGCGATAAAATATCGTCATGTTACTCGTGTTCTCATTTAAATTTTTAGTGGTTAATACCAATGAAACCGGGTAACAAAAAGTTACCCGGTTTTTTTATACATGGGGACGTAGCTCAGTTGACTAGAGCACCGCACTTGCACTGCGGAGGCCGCGGGTTTGAGCCCCGCCTTCTCCACAACGATCTTTGGAAATATTTATTTAAAGATGTTATATAATTGGTCCGTTAGCTCAGTTGATAGAGCCATTCACTTTTAATGAATAGGTCGTGGGTTTAAATCCCACACGGGCCACAATTAAGGGCCTTTAGCTCAGTTGGTTAGAGCACCTGACTCATAATCAGGGGGTCGTAAGTTCAAGCCTTACAAGGCCCACAAATGCCTCCATAGCTCAGTTGATAGAGCAACGGCTTTGTAACCCGTAGGTCGGCAGTTTGAGTCTGCCTGGAGGCTCAAAAAGCACTTTAGTATTTACTAAAGTGCTTTATTTTTTAAATATATACTATATGAATGAATATCCAATTACATATGAAGGCTGGAATGGCTCTGAAAATATTAAATATATGACTAAACAATATATGCAATATTTACAAGATAAAGGAGCAGAGATTGAAGAAGTTATTCTTATAATTAAATCAGGTGAAATGTTTAATGGATTCTTTTACATGTATGATCCAGGTGAAAAAGTAAAAACAACTCTTATTAAATTTAAATATAAGGGACAAAATATGTGTGTTAATAAAGATGCAGTTAATGTAAATTGGGAAAATACAATTCGTAATACAACAAACGAAGCGTTGTCTAGGTGCGAAAAAATAGATACATTAAATTCTACTATTTAACCATTCACCATCTTCTTCTGGAATAATTATTTCAATTAAATTTATGTAATCTTTTTTAGTTTGCTGAACTCTTATTTTATTATGATATTTAAATAATAATTGTCTTACATCTTGTGCAACATTTGAATCTGATTCAAAAGATAATATCCAATAATTTTGTGGCATTTTTTTTAAATCGTAAATTTGATTGTACTCGCATAAATTTAATAAATCATTTCTAAATTGCCAATCAATTTCTTCTATAACATTAGAATCTGAATCATTATGATAATTATTTTTTTCTTCATCTTCAGGATTTATTAATCCATGCTCAATATCATAATCTCTTTCTGTTTTACCGTAATTTTTTAATAACCATTTTTCTTTATCTGTTAATGAATCAATATCATTTTCAGATATTTTATCAAGAATTTTGTTTAAAATATCATCTGAATTATTTTCTAATATATTATGTATGTTTAATAAATGTTTCATTGCAATCTTATTTTATATTATTTTATTATATATTATACCATCTAAATAAATTGCTGTGGTATAATCAGATTCTTCATTTGTATTTTTATTCATTATTTTAATAGCACCTGTAAAATTAGTACCATCAAATTTTATATTAATATATGTGAATTCTTTTAATTCTACGCTTGCAACATTAAAAACACTATCAATATTTGTCGATGGATTTAATTCATTAGGAAATACTATAAATAATTCATCGGATATTATTTTACCAACTTTTCGTTTAACTATTCCTTTTAAATGAACATTACCACTTGAATCAATTCGATATTGAGCAACATTGTATTGATCTGATTCGTATTCAGATGTAAATCCAGTTAAATTTTCCCAGTTTGTTTGAACTTGTGCTGTTTGTGTATTATTATTTATTAATGATGGAATTGATTCACCAGCAAACGCAATAATATCATCGTTAGATTTAATAGTACCATCAACAAATAAATCTCCAGTGACAACTAAATCACCATTAATTTTACCACCAGTTAAATTTAGTTTATCGTCAAGTTGATCTTGTATTGAACTAGTTACTCCATCTAAATATCCTAATTCAGTTGCAGTTACAGCACTAGTTGTTAGTGATCCATCTGAACCAGTTGTTACAGCTCTATTAGAATTAGATAATTTAAAATTGTCTGTTGATACACTAAATGATTCAATGTGTCCTTGACCACAATTAGGTGCACATCTATCATCAGGTGTTACACTAATACTTGATATAATTTTACCTGCACTTACTGTTACTGTAAATGGTTGCCAATAATTTTGAATTGGTGGATGTACAAATTCTTCCGGATCTGCTTGTTCTAAAACTAATTTTTTAACATTATTATCATCTCTATATACTTTAAATCCATTTCTCCCTTCAAATGTAATATTACCAGTTAAAGGTATTACAGATGTACTTGTACTAGATTGTCTAGCAATTATTGATTTAAGATATGCACTTTCATCTAAAACTGAATTTGCTATATCAGATGTAGAAGAAAATTTTGCATGCACATTATTAGTATCTAGTTCTGATAATAATAACCATTTTGCAGAATAAACATTAAAAACTTTTTTAACATTACCATCTTTATATAATCTACTTTCTTCAGAATTTATTGCTTCAATATATGCATCTTCATTTATATTAGAAAAATCTCGATATTCGACATATCTTATTTTTCCATCTAACCATATTAAACCAGATTCTCCTAAAGTGTAATCACCACTATTATTTTTAAATCCATCTAAAATCCATACTGATTTATTATATAATGTTGTATTATTTTTTAATACTCCATTTTTATTAATAATGCTATTTAAAAAAGTTTGTGCATCATTTATAGAATTTTGTATTGCATTAAAATCAGTATTATTGTATGGTCTTCCACCATCTTCAAAATGTAATGTGCGTCTTGTATTATCAGCCACAATTAAAATATTATATTTATTGTATATATATTTTTTTAATAATACTTACTTAAACTATTAAAATATATTAAATATAATAATTAAACACTAATATTTAGATGGATATAACTGAAATTGAAAATAAATTAAATGAACTTAAAACTGAAATTGAGTTGTTAAAAACTGAATTGAATATTATAAATGTAAAAAATGATATAAATGATTTACAAAATTCATTTTATACCTTAGAAGTTAATACAAATTCAAGATTAAATGTTGTTGAAGAGTATTTAAATATTCATACTGGATTAAATAAAATAGATGAATTTAGTAATGATTTATATGATATTAAACAATATTTAAATTACATTTCGTCATTTATAACTAAAAATATTTCTGTAAGTATACCTGTTAATTTTTTTGAATATATAGCACATCAATATTATTCAAATCCAGTTAAAGATGAATATGGCAATATAGTAGATGAACCATGTTTAAATGAACAAATAAATAATGAAAATTTATTAACAATAGATAAAAATGGTGATATATGGATTGACGGAGAAATAGTTACATCTGCGTATCAAATTGGAAATAAGTTATTAAAACTTGCGTCAACTTATAAAAATAATATACCATTAAATAATATTAATGATATTTATTAATCGATAATTGAGTACCAATTTAAAGGCAAATCAATAGATTTTTGACCATTAAAAAATATTGCACGTTCAACAATATCGTTTTTTTTAATTAATATTAATCTTTTTTTAATGCCTAATCGATACTCATCACGAGTAATGTCATCTTCAACTTTATGTTTAAAATTAGTAACTAAATATTCATATGAATATTTTGGAATATTTATAATTTTTACTTTCATGATGTGTATCATTTTAAAATATATATTACTTAAACAATTTTACATTTAATATTATAATTAAATATGAATAATGCATTATTACAATTAAAATTAAAAACTTTATTATCTAAATATAATTATTATTCTAATGAAATAGAATATAAAACTGAAATTGTGCATGAAGCAGAACCAAAGTTTTTAAGTGAAGTAAATAAATTATTAAAAGATAAACCTGATTTATTAAAAAAATTTAATAATATAATAAATCCACAGAAAATTGATGTTAAATTTAAAAATCAAAATGGTACAAATGGATTTAATGATGAAAATAATAATACGCAAAATATAACAGAAAAAACACCTTCTAGTGAATTTGAACAAAAAATTTTTCATGAAATATCAAAACAAATTCATCCAGATAAATTAAAAAATCCAACACAAAAACAACTTGAATTGTATTCAGAAGCATCAGATGCATATAGTTCACATGATATAATAACATTATATAAAACTGCAATTGAATTAGATATAGAAGTTACAATTGATGAAAATGTTATTGAACAAGTTGAAACTCAAATTGAAAAAATGGAAGAAAAATCTGATTTTATAGAAAAAAATTTAGCATATCAATGGCTAATTGCAGTTAAAGATCAAGAACGTTTACGAATACTTAATTTTTATATCAAAAATGTCATAAATAAATGACAAATTGTCATAATTTTTAATTTGGCATAGTTTTTGTACTATATTTAATAAAAAAATAATAAAGCTATGATGTTAATGAAAAGAACTCCAGGATATTTACCAAGTCTATTAGATGACTTTTTTGGTAATAATTTTATGGATGATTTATTTTATCGTCCATTGCAATCGTTATCTGGCAATGATTTTGGAAAAGTAAACGTTATTGAAAATGATGATAACTATCAATTAGAAGTTTCATTGCCAGGTGCAGGAAAAGAAGATGTGGATGTATTTATTAAGGATAATATGTTAACTATTAAATCTAAAAATGAAAGTGAAAAGAAAGTAGAAGATAAAAATTACATCCGTAGAGAATTTAAATATAATATGTTTGAAAGAAGCTTTACATTACCTGAAGATGTTCAAGAAGATGATATAAATGCATCTTTTGATAAAGGTATTTTAACTGTAACATTGAAAAAGAATGTTAAAGAAATTGAAGAAGCTAAAGAAGTTAAAAAAATTGAAATTCAATAATTTTAATAAACAATAAAAGAAAGGGCTAATTATTTTAATTAGCCCTTTCTTTTTGTCCTTCTTCATATGCTGTAGTTATACAATCGTGTATAATACCTAATACTAAATTTTGAAAATGTGTACTAAATATTGTTATATAATGAAATTCTTTTACTAATTTTTTATAATGATCAAATATTTCGTCATCATTATTTTTTCCAGATTTAAAATTATCAGCAATAGATTTATTTGCTATTTGTAAAATATAATTTATAAATTTATCACTAATAACAGTTGAATTTGTTAATGTATTTAACAAATCATTTAAATATTCTGAACTCGTTTTATTTTGTGATTTCATAATATTTTATTTTATTAAATTTTGAATAAATTCTAATTCAGTTTTAAATTTAAATCCTTCAGTTTCAACTATATTTATGTTAAATGAATGCATAACTCCCATTGCAGATTTTATAACAACTATTTCATTTTTAATAGATACTACAATATTTTGAATATTATGTACAGTAATACTTTCTTCAGCACTTAATGACGCATATTCACCTCTACCTAATCCAGAGTATTGTTGATTACTAAATGTTTCAATTATTATAATTGAATTATTTTGTTTAATTATTTTAACCTTATCTAAATTACTTCCTAATGTTGCCATATATAATAATTTTATTTTCAGTTATATATTTAATTTTAGTATATTAATCCATTTTTTTAATATACTTTCATTAAAGAAAAAATCAGAATGTTTTTTAGCATTAAACACTTTTAAATCAATATTATCTTTTTTAAAAATATCAATCCAACTATATTTAGTTTTATTACAATTAGTAGAGTTTTTAATTAAAATTGTATTTATATTATTATAAGAAAAATTATAGCGTAATAAATGTATTCTATACACTGAATTAATATAAATTGATCTAGTAATAATTTTAAAATTAAATATGTTTTGCAATTTTACTAAAAAACTAAATATTAAATATCGACTAAATAAAGCAGTAAAACAAAAAGAATATCTTAATTTATTGTATAATTTAGTATTAAAATTATATATTGTATCAATTGGATCAATTAATAATTGTAATTTTACATTAATATTATTTTCTTCTAATATTTTAGATATTTCTAATGAATATACTGCACCAAGAGAGTAACCAACTAAAACTACATCTGAAGTTTTTAATTTAGATAATAATTCTTTAGCAATTACACGTGATAAATCTTTTATATTTAAAAAAGGAGACGGATAAACTAATGCTTTATTATAATGACTATCAATATAATAAAAATTTCCGTCATAATTAAAATGTTCCTTTATTTTAAACGGATAACCAAATATAAAAACAAGTGTTGGTAAGTCAGTTCTACCAAATTTTATAGATTTTACAAATTTAAATGTTTGCTCTGTTTGTTTTTTAACTTTCATTATAACAGGTTTAAAAAATAAAGTTGGAAGTACGTTTAAAAAACGTGAAGAAAACGAATTAACGTTTTCGGTTGGAGTTGAACCAACGACCCATTGATCTGCAGTCAATTGCTCTACCCATCTGAGCTACGAAGTAACGTTTTTTATCACTATCCAACTTTAAAATTCGCGGCGAGGGCGGGAATCGAACCCGCATAGACTTGGACCAAAACCAAGGTGCGAAACCAATATCGCTAATCGATGTAATTAATATTATTACTACTATGAACAGAGAACGTTTAATATTAATGTGTTGTCTGTCCTCGCCAAGTTGAAAAAATAAGAAGAATGCTGTAATTTTATATGTATTTATAGAATAATGTCGGGATCGAACCGACGACCTCTACCGTGAAAGGGCAGTGCTCAACCAACTAAGCTAATTGTTCTCGATGTAATAAAATTACTCACTATCTTATTTATGTCATTTATATTAAAGATCGTTTTTTAAACTAAAGAAGATTTAATGTTAAAAGTGAATTGTTATTTCCCCTATAAACGATGTAACTTTTAAACTTACTATCTTTAGTTTGTTTTTACAAATATAATATATTTTACATTAAAATAAAAATATTTGTTTTATTTTTTTAAGAGAGAGGAATATAAAATTCCTCTCCTTTTTTAAAGTTTAATTGCTTCAATTTCTGCAATTATATCTTCATAACCTTTAGACATATTTTTCAATACATCAAAAATCTTTTCAGACCATCCAGAAATTTGAGTAACACCAAGTTTTTTATTAAAGACTGTTGTTCCTTTAGTATCATGTAAGTTTACTGATACTATATTTGCTAAAGGATTTAGTTCTTTAAAGCGTTTAAACAATGAATTAAACGATCCAGAACCTGTTCTAATGTCCCCAATTGATCCGCGACCATACCAGCTGTTAGAACCAATTACCATATCTGAAAATATGATAACATTATCAACTCTAACTCTATGTCTAACAACGTCAGCAAAAAACTCGAATAAACCATGTTCTGAACTAAGGCCACATGTTGAACCTAATTTATGAACTTCTTTATGTGTTTTTAAAACACCTTTTGAACGATCAATGTCTTTTACTGTTACAAGTCTGTCACCAAATAATCCCATGTATACATTATCTTGAGATTGCATTAGCATTACTCCAAATAAATTAGCAATAATAGATGTTGTTACATCTGAAAATGCAGATACTTTTGATGATCCACTACCGTTACTACCTCTCATTGAACCTGAATGGTCAATTAATATAGCAGTATTACCAAATAACTCAGGAATATTTTCACATGAGTAATTAATTGCAGTTTCAAGTGCATTTAAAACTTTAGTTTTTGCGTCTCTATCAACTGCATTAAGTTTTTCAACTTCAGCATATGCAGTTGCAAATCTAAATGGTAACATGCGTGATTTTAAAATTTTATCACGATTTGTAATGTTTGTTACTACATCATCAACCATATCTGGTGTGCTTTCAAGTATGTTACGTAAATTTCTAACTAAGTTAAAAATTGGTGACTTACTTTCATTCGCAGTTAATGTTTCACGAATAGCAGTTGCTTTAGCTTCTTTTTTATCTTCTGTGTTTTGTCCGGCTTTAGACATTTCTTTTTCAAGAATTTTAGAAGTATAAAGATCATCTAAAGGCATACCATCACGTAAACGTTTAAATGCTTCAGCATTTTTTTCATTTGGTTTTGGATGAAATAAATTAACTAAATCAATTAACTTAATTGCGCGTCTTTTCATTTTATATTTGTCAATTAAATATGGATCTAAAGATTCAAGTTTAGCTTTAAATCCTTTTTTCATTGAATTAGGTATTTTTTTACCATCAGAACCTTCACGAATTACATTTAAGTAATAACCCAAAATTTCTGCCATATCATCAGGACGAACACAAATATTTTTGTAGAATCTTTTAGCCCATTCCTTTCCTGCTGCACGTTGTGCTAATTCGCCAGCTAACACGTGTGATGAACTACGCATATTTGCATCACGTCTTGTGTATAAAGCAGTCTTTGCGACAAATTCAGTATCGCATTTTGACATGGCTTTACGAATTCTATCCAATATTTCGTTTTCTGATTCATAAAATGAATTAGTAACAAATGTAGTTAATACAGTTGATATTAACTCTTCCTTTGGAGAAAGTTTGAATGCTTTTTGACCCATGTCATTAATAAGAGTCTCTTTTTCTGTTTTTTTGTTAAATTTAGCCATGTTTAAAGATTTTTGTTTTTAAATTATTACTATTAAACTTTAAGAATTACAAATATAATACATTTTATTATAATAAAAAAATAAAAGTTTATATTTTTTTTAATTCTTAGTGGAGATACCTGGAATTGAACCAGGGACACATGGATTTTCAGTCCATTGCTCTACGCTACTGAGCTATATCTCCGAATATGTCGAGTAGGAGGGACTTGAACCCCCGACCCCGTGCTCCCAAAGCACGTATTCTACCTGACTGAACTACTACTCGATAATAAAAAAGTCCCAAGTTGAATTTTAGCTCTACTTGGGACTTTTAAAAATTTTATAATTTACTTACATATTAAGTCACAAATAGAGCAATCCATTCCTGTGGGAAGGGAAAACTAAATATGTCGTTAATATGTAAATAATTTGTTCTCATCGTTAATTATATATACAGTTTTTCTTCTTTGTTTTACAAATATAAAATATTTTTTTAAATAAAAAAAATATTTTACAAAAAATTAACTAATTTCTTCCAAATCTCGTCCAAAAGTGTCTTCTACCCACTCTTTCATATTTGACAAATCGTCATCTGCTTGTTCACGTTCATAAATATTTAATTCATCGCAATACATCGCGGTTTTAAAAAAGTAATCTACTAATATTTGTAATTTTTCTTTACTTATTTCCATAATTTAATTCGTTTATTTTTATATCATTTATATTAAACGTCCAATTTATATTATTTTTAAATACATAAAATTTATATCCTTTTTTACGATAATAAGGATTTGTTGATTCTTTTAAATTAAACATTAAATCTTTTGCTGAAACAAATCCTTCAAATAAACCTTCCATTGTTCCTACATTTAAATCATATTTTATTTCAACGAATGAACAATATACATCAGCTTTTAATTCGTTTGTTTTTAAATTTAGATGTTTAATGTCAACTTGTTTTTTTACGTCTAGTTTTAATTTAGTTGGAATATGTATCATGTCCCAACCTGGATCAGGTTCAGTTGTTATATTAAAATTTGGTTTAGTGAACTCATCAATATATGTTTGATATATTAAATATTCAGCGATTTTACCAATTATAATATGATTTATTTTTTGATCTAATGTTCTATTATTTGATTGATAATATTTAGCTGCTTTATTTGCGTATTGTATTATTCCTTCTAAATGTTTTTTATTTACTACACATAATTTTATATAACTCAAAATTATATTAAAATATATTTAATTAATATAATATGTTAATTAAAATTGTTTTAAATTTTATATGTATTTTTCATTACAATAATTACATTTATATACAGTTATTACAAAACTATTATTAATATATTCTTCGTGATCAATAATAATATAACCAATAGAACATTTTGAGCATTTTTTATGAAATAAATGTTTTAATGGTATTGTAATCTTTTTAATTTTATTAATTAAACTCATTTTAGTATAAACATTTTAAAATTATATACAAATATACAATATGTATAAATAAAATAAAAATAAAAGTTTATGAAAGTTAGATTAGAATTAGATTTTATAGAAATATTACGTAAACGTAAACGTTGGAATTTATATATGATACTTGCAACAGATGATCCATCAGATAAAGATAAAACATTAATATCTGTTATTCCAAGTGAACCAATAAAATTAAGAAAAATGGATGATAATAGAATTGATTTTGAAGCTGATGGTGACGGTGACACAAACGGTTTAATATTACTTGAAAAAAATATGCCTAAACATAATTCAGTTAGAGTTAGAATGTGGGTTGTTCAGTCAAGAGAAACAACTAGAAATACGGGTGAAGTTATGAAACACATTACAAGAGTTTTTAAAAAAGATAACGTTAACAAAAGTATTGAAACTTTAACATCTGCTTTAGGTGTTACGAATCCGTGGTTAAAATTACCTGAAACGTTATTATCAATAAATGGTTTAATTGGTTCAGTTTTAAAAGAATTAAAAGATCGAAAATTGGGATTTGTAAATATGGATGAAAGTTTTACTGATGAAGAAATAAATATGTTTGAACTAGATAGAACTGGTAAAATTACAAGTGTGGGTAAATGTGGTTGGTCATGGTCTATTAAATAAAATGGGGGCGTGAGGAGATTCGAACTCCCATAGTCTCTTTAGAGATTCCTGAGCCACAATCAGGTCGGACACCAATTACCGGTTACACGTCCCATATTAAAAGTACCCCTAGTAAGATTCAAACTTACGACCTCCTGAATGTAAGTCAGGTGCTCTAAATCAACTGAGCTATAGGGGTATGTTAGCGGAGAGTGCGAGACTCGAACTCGCGCAAGTATTACCTCATCTCAGATTAGCAATCTGGTGCCTTACCAACTCGGCCAACTCTCCATTTGCGGATGAGGTGGGATTCGAACCCACACCGCCGACGAGGCGGTAACGGTTTTCAAGACCGTTTCCGGTACCCTGCAATCTTTCGGATAACCCATCCTTATTAAAATAAAAAATCCCTTGAGTGTGTTACCCAAGGGATTTTTAAATTATTTTTATATTATCCTTATATGAGTAACACATAATCATAGCCTACACTTACGTGCGAACTACTTGAACTCATATGGACAATTATATTTTTCATATCAATAATATATATAAAGTTTTTTATGTTTGTTTTACAAATATAATACATTTTTTTAAATAAAAAAATATTTTTAAATAAAATATATATGATATGAAATATTTAATTACTTTTTTATTATTATTTATAACATATAACGTTACAGCACAATTAGATAGTTTAGTAACATATGTTAATGATACTGCTACGCTTAAAGCTGTGTATAATGGTCAAAATACGTTTTTTTATAAAAAAGACAGTCTAAATAATTGGGAATTATATGGAAAATGGTTTGAAACAGAAACAGAAATATATTTTTATTCCTATGATAGTTTAAATAATGAGTATTTAACATATAGAGTTGAACATTATGAAAATGAACGTTTTTCATACTGGGTTGATTCAGCAGGAAATGAAGAATTAGTTGCAAATACAATTTATTATGGACGAATATATATACCAACGCAAGATTATAAAACACCTATATCTAAAATAAATGTTAGAGAAAATAATAGAGTAATATATGTTACAGCAGATGATATTATAAATGAAGTAAAAATGTATGATGTAACAGGTCGATTATTATTAATACTATATCCAAACACAACAGAAACAAATTTTAATTCAATTACTGGAATTATATTTATTGTTGTTAATACTAATAATGAAGAAGCTGTTAAAAAATTAATTATTTATTAAACATTATAAATTTAATCATATATAAGTATTGATAAAAAGTAAATGATAATTTTAAATACTTATTTATATGAATCCAAAAGAAGCAATCAAAATTGTTAAAAAAACATTAGAATTAGATGTAAAAAGTAATTTACACTTAACACCTATGTTATGGGGTGGTGCAGGTGTTGGTAAATCATCAATTGTAAAGGAAGTTGGTGAAGAATTAGGATATGAAGTTAGAGAAATACGTTTAAGTACATTAAGCCCTGTTGATGTTAGAGGTGTTCCATATGTAGATGATAATAAAATATCTATTGATACATTAGAAACTGTAAATAAATTAATTACAAAATTATATGATATTAGTACAAGATCGAATGGAACATTATCAATACCAAATACTGAATCATTAAAAAATAAATTACAATCGTTAAAATCTGAATTAGAAGGAACTACATTAGAATCAAGATTTAGATTTATACCTCCTGAATTTATGCCAACAGGTACTGAAGAAAAACCTGTATTATTATTTTTTGATGAAATAAATACTGCAGTTGCGTCAAATCAAGTTGTTGCATATGAAATAGCGCTTGATAGAAAAATGGGTGGTCATCCATTACCAGAAGGAACTGCTGTTATTATGGCTGGAAATAGAATGAAAGATAGAGGTGCAACATATGAAATGCCAATGCCGTTATCTAATAGATTAATACATGTTGAAGTTACAGCAGAAATAGATCAATATATTGAATATGGAATGGAACATAATTTTCATGAAGGTGTATTAGCTTTTCTTAAAACTAAACCAGATATGTTAGAAGTTGCTCCATCTGCTGGTAATTGGGCATTTCCTACACCAAGAACATGGGAAATGACAAGTATTATATTAAATGATGCTGATGAACATAATTTAAATGTGAATGATACTAAAAAACTTGTTAGTTCTATAATTGGTTCAGGTGCAACAGCAGAATTATTTGCATTTTTAACACTAAAAGAAGAATTACCAGATTTAGATAAAGTTTTAAACACTGGTGAATCATGGACACATGATAGACAAGATATATTATATTTTTATGTTATTACATTATCAAGTAGATTATTAAAAATGATAAATAATGATAAATTAAAAGATAAGTATACTGAAAAAATTGATAATTATATTAATGCAGTAGATGAATTAAGTTCTGAAATGCAAGCACTTGCAATAAATTGCGTCATTAGTGATAAAAAAATGATGTTATATATGGGTAAAAATAGAAAGTTAATGAATAGTATTAGAAAAGTCTTAAAATAATGTCAGATTTTAATAGTAAATTAGAATACGCTAGAACATATATGTTATTGTGGTCTCCATTTTTTGGATCACTCACAATGAGTTTAAATATACAAGAACGAGATTATCCAAATAGAAATGTTTGGACTAATGGAAAAGAAATATTTTTTGAACAAAATTTTGTTAAAAAATTATCTAGAGAAGAATTTACTGCAATATTAATGCATGAAATTTTACATGTTGCATTATTGCACAAAAAACGTATGCAAGGCAGAGATAAACACAGATGGAATGAAGCTTGTGATTATGTCATTAATTTAATAATTAGAGAAGAATCACGTAAATCTAATGGTAAACTTAGATTACCATCATTTATAAAAACTGATACTCAATATAATAATATGTCAGTTGAACAAGTTTATAATAAATTACCATCAGATAATTATAATTCAAGTAGTCAAGAAGATTCAATATTATTTGATTTACTTCAAGATGATGAAGTATTAACTGCTGAAGATGTAGATAGAATAAATGAAATAATTACATATGCAACAAGTATTGCTGAGTCTAAAGGTGACATGCCAGCAGGGTTAAGACGTGAAATACATGATTTATTATATCCAAAGGTTGATTGGCGTTTATTATTAAAAGAATTTGTTCAATCATTTCCATCTGATTGGGATTTTACAAATAGGGATAGACGATTTTTACAAACTCCATTTTTTTTACCACAATTCGCTGGTGATATTGTTAAAATTTATGTTGCAATTGATACGTCTGGAAGTATTGGTAAAAAAATATTAACTGCATTTATGACAGAAACATATGCAATATTATCTAATTTTGATCGAGTTGATATGACATTATTAGCTGTAGATGCTAGATTACAAAATGTTAAAAAAGTTCATACTTTACAAGATGCATTAGATTTTGAATTAAAAGGAGGAGGTGGAACTGATTTTAGAGATACTTTTAAGTATTTAATTGATCAAGGTGATTGTAATGGATTAGTATTTTTTAGTGATTTACATGCAACATTTCCTAATGAAGAACCTCCATTTAAAACCTTATGGATAAGTGTATCAAATAAAGAAGCACCATTTGGAACTACAATTAAATATTAAACAAATCAAAACAAATTATATAACTTTCATATAACTATTGAATTAATATTAATTTTTATACATGGATAATTTTAAAATATTAGAAAATAATATATTACAATGTAATAAGTGTTCAAGATTAAGATCATTAATGTTATATCCAGCGCCGCACGTTTATTATAATAATATTGATAAATTAAAATTATTTATAATTGGACAAAATCCAGGTTTAGAATATAAAAACACAATTGAAAGTAAAGATGAATATATTTTAAAATATAGGGAATTGTGGTGGAAAAGTAGATTTGGAACATATATAAGAGAACATATAGGAAATGATATAATAAAAAAATATATGTTTTTTACAAACTTATGTAAATGTAGTTCTCCTAAAAATTCAGCATTATTAAATGATGAAATAAAAAATTGTTCTCCATATTTAATACAACAAATTGAATTAATTAAACCATCTTTAATAATAACATTTAGTTCAGTTGCAAAAAAAGTAATAAATGAATATAAAAATACAGAATTATTTGAAAATATAAAAATAATTAATTTTTATCATCCATCCTATTTAAGATATGGCAGAAATAAACAATTAAAAGAAAATCAATTGATTGAATTACAAAAAATAAAATATTTATTATGAAACTAGATTATAATACATCATTAAGTTATAAAACTATTGCAGTTGATTTTGATGATACATTAAGTTTAACTACAGTTCGTGATTGGGAAAATGCAGAGCCAAATTGGCAAATTATTAATAAAATTAATAATTTATATGATAAAGGATGGCAAATTTTAATTATAACTGCACGTGGTCAATTATCATGTGATGGTGATACTGACGCAGCTGATAAAAAATATAGAAAATTAATTGAAACATGGTTAAGTAAATATCATGTTAAATATCATAAATTATCGTTTAATAAATATTTAGCTGCAATGTATTTAGATGATAAATCTATTACACCTGAAGATTTTATGGAATTAGAAATAAAAGAAATAAAAACTGGTTGGTCTGGCGCAAAAGTTGAAAAACGTGGAGATAGAATTTATAAAACACATCATGATTCATTTAGTGTTGCTGAATGGTATAAAATGGCATCACCTTTAGTGAATACACCAATTGTACATTCACTAGTAGGTAAAACACTATGTTTAGAATATTTAGTTGATAATGGTCATTATTTTAAAATAGATGAAGTTAATAGCGCAATTGAAAAATTTTCATTATATAAAACTAATGTAAAGTTTGAAACATATATAGATAGAATGCAAGTGCATGTTGATTATAATAAAATGTTTGATGAAATAATTACAATGTTATCAAAACAATACATTGTTGATTATTGTAATGATAGATGTACGTTTATGCATGGTGACATGTCAATAGAAAATTTAATTCAAACAGATAATGGATTGTTCTTTATTGATCCAATTTATAAAAAAGATAGTTGGTCATCATATTTATTAGATATAACTAAAATGTTGCATTCATACAGAAAATATAATAGAATGTTTGAATACGAAGTGTTTTTAAATGGATGGATAAAAAGTGGAGAAGATGCTTTAATTTTAAAATTATTAGAAATTACGCAATGGATTAGAGTTATAAAATATATTCCAGATAAAAATATAAAAAATGAATATATTGAAATTACTAAAAATTTAATATCAAAATTTAAACAAGAATTCGTTTAATGTTATAAAAAAATAAAATATTACAATGTTAGATAAAATTAAAAAATTAAAAGAAGAAGGTAAAATTATTGGTTTTACTGCAAGTACAGCAGATTTAGGTCATAGTGGATTATTAATAATGCTTGAAGAATTAAAATCTTCATGCGATTTTGTTGTATTTGGATTATTATCAGATCCAACAATTGATCGTCCAGAAATTAAAAATAAACCAGTTGAATCATTGTTTGAAAGATGGATTAGAATGTCATCAGTTAAGTATATTGATATGATAATTCCTTTTTCAACTGAAGAAGATTTAGAAAATATGATTAAAATAATAAAACCTGATATTAGATTTGTTGGTGAAGAATATAAAGGAACTAAACATACTGGATGGGATATTGAAGGTGTTAAAATAATTTATAATAAACGTGATCATAATTATAGTACGACACGTTTAAGAAATAGAATAATGAATTCAAAAAACAATAATATTAGTGTTGAAGATAAAATAATATTTGAAAATAATAAAAATAAAGAAAAAACTGAAAAAATAAAAATATAATGATTATGAAAGATTTTAAAAATTTAAAAATTGCAACTATATATGGACAAGGAATAGAAGGTTGCGGAGTTACACGCGGTGGCGTAGAATTAGAATTATGGGCAGATAAAACAGGTGCAACAGTTGACATGTATGCATTAAGTTTTAAAAAATATGCACGATCTAAATCTCACGAAATTAAAAATTTATTTTATTTTTCAGAAGATGAATTTTTAGAAACAGCAAAAAAAATTAATGAAAAATATGACATTGTAATATTTAACAATTATCCAAATTTTAAATTTCCACACAAAGTTCAATATGATTTTTATCATAACTTTTATATGAAAATACAAAAGCCAATAAAAGCTATTTATATACATGAAATACATAAAGTTAATATTGATAAACTTACATATTTAATTCCAGTTTTATATAATGCTGATATAGTATTTCATTTTGATACTGATACATGGTTTTCAAAAACAATTGATAAATTAAATATTCAAAAAATAAATAAACGATTATTTAAATATATTTTATGGATAAATTTAGATGATTTAAATACTTGGCGTTTAAAATATAAAGACAATAAAACAAAGGGAATTATAAGCGTTACGAGATGGTCTTCGTTAAAGAATGTTCGTAGATCAATTGATTTAATGGCTGCAACAAAACAATTAGATAATACTTGGCATAATGAAGTTTATGGCATTGAACGTTCTATTGGTGCAAAGGTTGATATTTTAGACTATGAAAAAGCAATATATGTTAATACTAATGGAACAAAGGTGAATGAAGAACAAGGTGAAGTATGTGTATATGGTCCAGTTGCAAGAAATGTTGGTATTGATTTAGTTGCATCACACATGTTTGCATCGTCATTTTTTAGTTTACCTAAAAAACCTGAAAATTATGGAAATAGAATGGAATACACACAAATTGAAATAATTGGAGCAGGTACAATTCCAATATTTGATTTACATTGGGCACAATATAATACAATTACTGATGGTACAAAATATGTTGATATTCCATATTCTGCAATTTATACAGATGGAAGTGATATTCCAGAATTAGCAAAATATTTAATTGATTTATCTAATAATAAATCTGAAATGCAGAAGTATTTAGATACATCATATGAATTAATTCAAAATGAATTTAATGCAGATAAAATTATTCCTGAAACAATTGAATTAATATTTAATGTAGGTAAAAATCCTAATCAAAAATCAATATATGATATTTATACCGAATTAGTAAGTGAAGAATATGCAAGAGATCTTGTAAAATTAGAAGAAGAAGGAAAAATACCAGCATTAGGAATTGGAGAATTAGAAAATAAAACAATTGAATATTTAAGCGAAACTGGTAAACAAGTTCCAGTTAAAAAATATAAGTATAATAAAAATAATGAGTTAGTTGTTAAATGAGTTATGTAATTATATTAGAAGGTCCTGATAAAGTTCTTAAATCTACGTTAGTAGAAAAAATAATAGATAACTATGATTTAATATTTCATGTTTTACATTATGGAAAACCACCTAAAAATTTAAAAAATTCAGCTGAAACATTTCAACAAGAAACATTTGTTGAAATGTTTCAGAATATATTATTATCAAATAAAAATTATATAATTGATAGATCTCACATTGGCGAGAATGTTTGGGGTCCATTGTATAGAAATTATTATAATAATAATATTTGGGAAATTGAAAAAAGATATTTAAGTGTTTTTAAAGATTTTAATATTAAATTATTTTTGATATATTTGTATGATACTAATTATAATATGTGGAAATTAAGAGATGATAAAAAAGGACTTGGTGAAATGACAGAAAAAACATATTATAATATAGTAAATAAATTTTCAACTGAAGTGGATAAATCTACAATATCAAATAAATTAAAAATTAATTTAAATAACTATTACATTAAAAATTCATCTTTAGTTGATATAAATTTAATATTAAGTGAAATTATTAATTTTTTAAATATAAAATAAATGAAAGATTTAGATTTTTTAACAAGATATCTTAATGATATTTCACCGTCAGGATATGAAATGGAATTAGGTGGACAAAAAACATGGATTAATTACGTTAAAGAATACGCAAATTCAGTTGAAGTAGATTCATATGGAAATGCATATGCGTATTTTGGAAAAGAAGATTCAGATTTTGTTGTATTATTAGATGCACACGCAGATGAAATTGGATTTGTTGTTAATGATATTGATTCAAATGGATTTATAAAAGTAAGTTGTCTTGGTGGTAGTGATATTAATATAACGCCTGCAGCAAGGGTAACAATATGGACTGAAACTAGTGCAATTGAAGGTGTGTTTGGACATCCTGCAATACATATTCAAGAGAATTTTAAAGTTGAATTAGATAAATTATTTATTGATATTGGATTAGATTCAAAAGAAGATGTAATTAAAGCAGGCATTGAAATTGGTAATCCAATAACTATGAATGCTCAATTTAGCATAAATGGAAATTACTATGTTGGTAAATCATTGGATGATAAAATTGGTGGATATATTAATGCAATGGTATTACGCAAATTATATGAAAATAAAGTTCAATTGCCATTTAAATTAGTAATTGTAAATAGTGTTCAGGAAGAAGTTGGATTATATGGCGCTAAAATGGCTTTAAATAAAATTAAACCAGATATTGCATTAGCATTTGATGTTACACATTGCACAAAAAGCCCTGCATATGATTCTAATAAATTAGGTTCTACTGAAGCTGGTAAAGGAATTGCAATTACTAATGCGCCGTCTGTGCATAAAAAACTTTTTAAAATTATTAAAGAAGTTGCAAAAGAAAAGAAAATTAAATACCAACTTGAAACTAGTGGCAGAGGAACAGGAACAAACACTGATAGTTATGCGTATCCGTTAGGAATTCCATCTGCTTTATTTAGTGCTCCTGTTAGATATATGCATACGACAACTGAACATGTTCATAAAAAAGATGTTAAAGCAGCTATAAAATTAATTTATAGTGTATTAATAAGTAATAAATTAGAAAAAGATCTTAAATATTAAATATTATGATTCAAGAAATTCAAGAATTAAAAGATTTACATAATAATTCAGTGCTTATATCAAGAGCATATGAAAGCGTTAGATTATTACATGTTAACAATGTATTATCTGATAAAGAATATAAAAAAATTAAAAAGGTGTTAAAACAAAAAGAAAAAATATATTCAAGACATTATCATGCATTACAACGTGTTGTGAATGAAATACAACAAAAATGTTCACATAAACATGAAGATGGAAGTGATGCATTAAAATATGAAGGACACGACAGTCATAAAGATTATTATGTATGTGAAATATGCGGATATGAAGCAAGTGTATAAAAATAGTATTTATAATGTTTGGGAAAAGTATCTCATAACCTTAAATCAAATATCAATCCAAGGTGAAGAATCTAGTATCATATTAAATTTATATGATGAACTAGATTCTTTATACTTGAAACTAGTTGATCATTATAAAGATTTTTATAATTCATTTGGGCATAATTTTAATGAAAAAAGATTTAAATATTTATTGGATAATTTAGATAAATCGTTTACAATATATTTTAATCTTCCACTATATCGTTATGATTATGAATCAAGTTATGTTCACGAAGTAGACTATTTTTTCACAATTGGATTAGGTAAATTATTTGTAATTAATCATATTGATAAAATACCTGGTATGTAAACTTATGTATAATTTTGTAATGGACCCTGTAAATTTGGATCTGCTAAATTAATAGAATCACCTTCTTCATTTAAAGAATTAATTATTTTAATATTTTCTTCAAATAACCAGTATGGCCATTTATTTATTGTTTCATCTGATAAATTCCATGGATCCCTATACATTAAAATTTTATTTTTTAAGATATTGTTCAAAGGCATTTGGAATAATGAATATATCTGATGCTCGTTCGGGAAACACGGCAGATGTGCGGACCTCCTGGCCACACTTTGGACATTTTTTAACTAATCCTTTTATTCCTATTTTAAAATCTTTATTTTTAAAACGATCAACTACATCATTTATAAATTCAAATTCTTCTATTGTTAAGTTTGTCATTCTTTCTTTAAATTCATCAATTTCTTCAGTTGTTAAATCATTTTTATTAATTAAATATGGTGCAATTTTAACAAATGATTCATCTATTTCTTCATTTTTATATTCTTTATCTAATATCCAATCATTAAAAGATTCTTGGATTCCAATTGTTGGTAATGATATTATAACAGGATCATCACTTATAGTAGTTTCAAATACAAACGCCTGATATTCTGGACGATAAAAATTCCAAATTTCTTCATTATTATCATATATTTCAATATTCATTCGTATTAATTCAATATCAAATTCATGTTTACATTTTTCATTTGTGCATGTAACAGGCATTGATAATACTTTTCCTTTTTGAAATGTTATTTCTCTAATTGTGTATATTACATATAATCTATCACCTAATTTTAAATCTCTAAATGACCCAGGTTTATTATTTGGTAATGTTACTTTTAAACATGCTTTTAAAATATCATTTAATTTGTTTCTAATATCTAAAATATTATTATTATCAATTGTTGAATAATGTTGTATTTCAGCTAATTCAGCTGCTCTAAATTCAAATCTATATCCTGGATGATATAATTTACCTAAAGGTAATGAAATTAATGGTAAATCATGCCATTTAGTATCTTTAAATTCCTTTGTTTCAGCTTGATTTACTTCTTCTTGTTCTGGTTGTAAATAGCTTTTAATAAATTCTTCAGCTACTTTTTCGTCAATAATATTCTTTTTTGCCATAGTAAATTATATATTTGAAATGGACCTTTTCAGCATGCAAGTGATAATAAATTTAAATATTTATTAAAACTTTTTATATTATGACGTTCAATAATTTTATTTACAAGTAAAATTTGAATATTCGTTAAATCATGTCCATTATTAATATAATTTCTAGCATCATATAATGCATGTTTTATAGTTAATTCTGTATTATAATGATAATTTTTTAAATAATTATAAAGTTCTCTAATAAATTTATAATTAGTGTATATTGGTTCATTATCATATTTATTAAAATATTCATCAAATACATTCATAATAAAAATGCCATTATAAAAATTTATAATGGCAAATATAATATATTATTGTTTAATACTAAAATTATATTGCATCAAAATATGTATCAATCCAATAGTCAGCTTTAAAATCAACTTTTACATCTTTAATTATATCCGAATTTCCCCAAGAAAAAGTGAAACCACTAATTGATTTTATAAATGCATTTACAAAATCAACTCTGCGAATTACTTCTCCAGTTCTATCATGCACTTGAATCGTTACATTACCAATATAATCATTTTTATAATGTAATTCACCAGTTTGACTATTCCAAATTAAATCATACCAACGTTTCATTAAAACCCACGTTTCCATTACTTTTTTATCAGATTGATTTATATTTAAATTTATTGAAAAATCAATTGTTGTCGTTGCAGGAGTTTTAAGGTAATTCCTGAAAGAATATTTAAATTGTTGGTTTGTTGGTTCTAATGATTTAAACACATCATTTAATCCAGTAAATTGATTTACATTTTCTAATATTAATCTACTTGAATCTGTTGTTTCAATAATTGGAGGTAATGTAACAATAACTTCAAATAAATTTTTATATATTGGTTCATATTTAGTATTTGTTGATATTAAATTTACAAAATGTGGTAACATATTTATAATTAATTATTTTTTTTAATTTGAATCTGTTAAATCGAAATAAGTGTCGATCCAATAATCTGCAATCCAATTTGCAGTAAACGATTGTATTTCACTATTACTTGCCCAGTTTAAATCCCATCCGCCATCAAGTTTTGTAATTTGACAATTTACAAAATCAACACGTCTAATAATTTCACCTTTACGATCATGAATATTTGCTGTTATTTGACCAATCATTTCATTTTTATAATGTAATTCACCAGTTTGACTATTCCATTCTAAATCATACCAACGTTTAAGTATTGCCCATGTTTCAACTGATTTAGCTTCATTTTGATTCATATTAAATGTAATACTAAATGTTGGTGATACAACATTTTGATCTGGCGTTGTTGCATATGCTCTAGCTGAATACTTAAATTTTTGTTCAACTGTTTTAATTTCTTCAGTTAATTTTAAATCTATATTTGTTGCATTTTCTAATAATATTCTAGTTTCATGCGTAGAATTAGCTGAAATAACTGGTGGTAATGTAACAGTTATTTCAAATAAATTTTGATATATTGGTTCCTTTAATGAATTAGCTGTTATTATATTTGTAAAATGTGGTAACATATTTTTAAATACATCTATTTTAATTATATATATTAATTTATTATTATAAATTATTTTTTATAAATCTCGAATATTATTATACATATCTGAAAATAACACTAATGCATTTGATGCATCTTCATTTGTTTTAAATTCTATTCTAATAATTTTATTTTCTGATGCGGTTTTTAAAAATAAAATATTTTTATTAACATATCTAGCAGTTAAAGTATTATTGTAAATTTTATATCTAATTATACCATTTATGTCTCTTATTTGAACATAATTTTCACCATTATATGGTGGTAAAAAACTTTTAGGATCATATATAATACAATCTACTGGTGTGTTAGATACATTTATACTATTATTTGTTGAATTTATATTACTACATGATGTTGTCATTATATTACAGTTATATTTTTTAATTCAGTGCTTATTGCTGCGTCAGAATCAATATGTTGAACTTCATATATGTATATTCCTTTAGAATCAATATAATATAATTCAACGGGATCTATTTCAACATATTCATTAAGTTCTTCATTAAATTCGTGTGTTTTAATTATTTTACTATTAATTAAATATATGTTTTGTCTTAACGTTCTATCATCTGTAACATCTATAACATAATATGAATATAACTGACTTTTAGATATTATACCATTTACATTAAATTGATATAAACTTAATTTGTACATATCATCTGTTTCATCTTCTGATGGTTCTTTCCATATTACTTCAGCTGGTTGATTTTCTTTTATTTCTAATATTATATGATCAACTTGATTATTTAAATTATCAGTTAATATTGTAGATTCATTTTCCCATAATAATGTAGATGTATTTTTATCGCTATCAATTACTTCAAATTGAATATAATATACATCTTCTTCAGATATAAAATCTTTATTTATATTATTTTGTAATATAGTTACATTTACATTGTTAACATTTAATGGTATATTACCATCTCGTTCATCAGCTAATCTATCTAATACTAAATCAATTAAATCTTGTTTATTTATTATATTAGTAGGATAATCTTGTAAATAAATTGGTGGTTGTTCAGTTATATTTTTAATATATGTAACAACCCATGTTTTAACAATTTGTTTTGCAGCATTAGTATCTTTTACATTTATTAAGAATGTATCTTTTTTAATGTTTTGTGCAACGTCAGATACTTGTATTGTTATATCATATTTTCCATGTCGCGTTATTGCATTAATTTTATTTCCAGTTTCTAATTCAATTATTGTAATATTTGTATCATCTAAAATAATACGACCATCTCTATCATCTTCAACATAATCAATCCATAAATCATATAAATCTTGTTTAGTTATTATATCATTAAAACCATTTGTTGAATCTACTCTAGTGAAATTTAATATTATATCAGTTGTGAAAGTATCTTTATAATATATTTCAGGCGGTGTTAAATCAGCAGACATTCCTGCTCTAATTATATTAGATAGATCTTTCATTGCCCACGTTATAATTGAATTTGCTTGATTAGCATTAAAATCATCAATAAATGTTATATCAATTTGACCAACTGCAACATCATCAAAAGATAATATTTTACCATTTACTTCAATATTAGATATTTTATTTCTATCGATATATGCAACTGGAGATCCTTTAGAATAAATAATAAAATCTCCTGATACTGGATCTGATAAAATGTCTGTCCATAATGCATCAACAATTTTATAATCTGAATTAATACTAGTTGTTGAATCTTCTATATTTGTACTAGTAGTCGCTGCAATAATATCTATTTTAACTGATCTATTTGGACTTGGATTGTTAAGTAACACTTCAGGTATAGGTGTATATTCTGTTCCAGTTAAAACCATCATTTGTGCAAAATGTCTAATAATTTCAGGCTCAGTTTTGAAAAAATAATCAACATATCTATTATTTGGATCCATATCATCAGAAGTTGGTCTAGTGATACTAGCTGCTTCATATGTTGCAACTAATAATAAATATGTAATATTATTTCCAAGTAACCCTGCGTATTGTAATGGTACGTTAGAAGCGTTTGGTTTTAATGTTATAGATGTTCTTGTAAATTCTTCATATGGAATTATTAATTCACATAAATCTATTTTTGCTAACGTATTTGGTCCTTCTGTTACAACGACAGAATTATTTGAAAGTCGAATTTCTTTGTTATTTTCTGTTCCTAAAAAATCATTTTTTAAAGGTTGTCCTATTGATTGTCCACAGCATCCCATTAATTTAAATACTTAATTTATATTATATATTAAGTTTAATATCAACATATTCAAAATTAATATATAAAGAAAATAGTATTTTTTAAGTGGCTGTAATTAAATTAAATCCTAATGTAATATCAAATGTAGAAGGACCATTTCATGCTATATGGACATTATTAGATGAACAATCTGAATTATTAAATTTTGGCACAAATGGTCAAGATAAACCTATTTTACCAGGTGAAGAATTAATAGAATCTGGAACAAATAATAAAGAACTAATAAATAATGCATGGGAATTTAAAGCAGACGAAACATTATTAATTCGACATGATAAACCAATAAAATATGTTGCATCATTTTGTGAGATAATTGATAAAATTGGTGGTGACATTGATTATTTATATTTTATTAAAAAATGGAGATGGTCAATAGATAATAAAACGTGGTCAAGTTGGGCAGATTTTAAAACAATGCCTGAAAATTGGAATTGGCTAGATGATTTATATGTTGAAATAAAATACATTGCTCTTGAACGATTAGATGCGCCACAAGACACCATTACACCTGAAGATGGATACTCATTATTTTTATATTATGTTGATTTAAATGGTGAGATTGAAATTAATAGAACAACTGAACGTGTTACATTAACAGATCCTGATCAATGTATGATATTATCACCATATGATAAATGGAAAGTTTTTAAATTATATGATTATAATTTAATTGCTGGAGGTATAACAGAAAATAGATATTTAGATATTAGATTTAGAGTAACGCATACACATAATAGGCTATGGTCAGAATGGATGCCACTAAATAAAGATAATTTAAAATCATTAAAAATTGATCCGTTAAGATTTTGGTATATTGAAGTTCAATTTTGTAGAAAGGGGGATGATCCATCAGGTGAAATAAAAATATGGGATTTAGAAATTATTGGTGATCTTCAAAATGTTACTCAAAATTATAAAAAAATGGGTAAAATGGGATTTAGAAATGATTGTCAGTATGATGACACTGCTGGAACGTGTGAAATTACGACACAAGTATATCCACCACCAGAATTTGAACAATATGAAAAATGTGATGATAGATTTACTAAAAATAAATGGAATCCATATGATTTAAAGGCAACAGATTTATATAATAAAATTACTAATGATATAAATAAAATGTTTGGATGGGAAGTTGTATATTATAAAACTGACCCTGATCAACGTGGTAGAGATGTAGTATTACATGAATATTCAATATCGCATGTTATTGAAGAAAAACGAATAAAAATTTTAGTTGATAATAATAAATTTCCTAAAAATGAAATTTCATTTACACCATTTGATTTAGATTTATTCGAAACTTTTGTTGTTCACATTACTAGAGATGAATTTAAAAACGCATTTGGCTTAGAAGAACGTCCAAGAAAATGGGATATGCTATTTTTATGTGAAACAAATAGATTATATCAGGTTGATCATGCTCAAGCACATAAAGATTTTTTAAATACAAGTGTTTACTATGAAGTATTATTAAGTAAAGCACAAAATAATTTACATGTTAAACCTACTGTAGATATTCAACAATCTATTGATGAATTAACTGAAAATAATTCATTAGATGCTTTATTTAAAGAAGAAGTAGAACAAGAAACTAAAAATATATCAAATAAACCACAACTTCAAGCATTAACACATGATGTAACTAGAAAAGAAATAAATTCGTTTACGAGAATAATAAATGAACCTATTTTTAATGGTCCAAATATTATAAGTAATAATTATTATGATTTTTCTAATGTTTCCCCGGATAGTATTGCAATAATATATGATATAACAGATAATGTTTTATATAAAGGTGAAAATAGATCTTTTATTTTTTGGATAAACTTAAAAAGTAAAAAATCTGATTTAGTATATAACATTATAACAAATCAAGTTATAACAGATAATGTAGCGAATGGTTATAAAATATCATATTCAAATAATATAATTGATGTTGAATGGGGAAATCAATTAATTGAAATTCCTATTTCTGAACTACAAATTAATCATTGGTATGCATTTGTACTTCAAATGAATCAAGTTCAACAAAAATGGGAATATTTTATTTATCGTCGTCAATCAGACATCAATCCTAGAAGTTATATGAATCCTGAATTAGTATTAGTAAAAGCTGATAATGGAAAATTAACACCAATTGAATACAATATACAAACAAATATTGTTATATTTGGAAGTGAATTAAAAATGACTAATATTAGAATATTTAAAGAATTAATTGAATTTAATAATTTACAAATGGTATTATCACAATCTATTATAAGAGAAAGTGGAAAATTAATATTAGCTGATAACGTAAATAAACAAGATAAGTTGCCAATTACAAATTATAGAGAAAAAGAAGCTAGAAACATTTAAAAAATAAATAAAAATAGTTATATTTACAAAAAAATATTTAAAAAATGGAAAAATTTACAAATATAAATTACGAACAAGAAGAACCTGAAGTAGTATATGAAGGTGATTATAAAAAAATTATAAAAATTGATGGTTGGGAAGTAAATAAAACTACAGATTCAGTAATATGTGTGCCATATTTTGAAGATACGATGGAATTCGTAATGCGTAGAGAAGTAATACCACCATATAAATTTGTAGATGGAGAAGAAAAACATTTAGTATGTGTTGCAGGATTAATAGATGAAAATGAAACAGCAGAAGAAGCAGTTTATAGAGAATTATATGAAGAAACTGGAATAGTTGTAAAATCAAATTATTCAAGATTAAAAAAATGGAGAGTATTATTTTCAAATAAAGGTAGCATTATGAGAATTCATATGTATTATATTCCTTTAATAAATAATGAATATGATGAAGTTGTTGCTCCAACTGACGGATCAAAATTTGAAAAATTGGCAGATAATGTTAAAATACATATTTCACATCTTAAAACTTTAAAACCAGCTGATGCAATATCAAGTTTATGTATTGAATATTTAAAAGATGAATTACTAATTAGGTAATAATATATTTAATTTGTAATGATTTTAAAATTTGTTCAATTTTATAAATGTCATTATAATCAATTTCATTTATAGTTAATGGTAAATTATTTAATTCATTTGAAATTAATTTTATATCTGCGTTAGTTATTATTTTAATTAATTTAATTAATTTAATTTTAAATTTTTTATCAAAATCATATATTATCAATGTATATGATTTTGAACTAGATTTTTTAGTTAATTTAATATTTTTGTTATTTATATTTAAAACAATATTTGTTGGTTTAGATTTGACCGATCTTCTTAATTTAATAATATCATTGTTATTGTCATAAAAAATCGGCATATAAACAATATTTTTATTTTATATATCATTTATATGCCGTTATTATTAATATAATTTATTATAAAATTAATTATCATTATTAAAAAATAATGATCTATCCCAATCATTGTCCTTAATATAATCTTCCATGCTAAATGCTCTATTATAATAATTATATGCGCAATAAAAAGAATTCATATTTTCATTAGTTGTTGTACCAACTAATACCCATTCTTCTTTTGGTTGCTTAAAATCCCAAACAAAATATTGACGATGATCATGATCACCTAAATACATATTCCAATACATGATTCCATTTGCATTTCCTAAACTGCCGCCATATATTACCGACGATATACACCAATTTTTTGAACCAATTCTACATGATGCGTCATATGTATTAATTTTTGCTACAATTCGTTGTAAATCGTCATCATTATATACAATTGTAACACCTTTAACTTTTTTAAGTTCATCTAATGTTTCTTTGTATCCTAATTCTTGGTTTTTAACAGGATGAACTTCAATTGAATATAAATAATCAAGATCTTTATCAGTTTCATTAACTGTTCTGTGTTGAGTTTTATCCATAACTTTATATTTTTATAATTTATATTATTTTTTACAAATATAATAAAAAAGTTTTATAAAAAAAATTATATTAAAGTTAATGTAAAACTCATATTAGTTGTAGAATCTAATACAATTGTATAATTATTTGAATTAACAGTAATAGTTATATTTTCGCCAATTGCATAAAATGAATGTAAAGAACCATTTACATTTCCAATATCCCAGGTGAATGTTCCTGTGACATTGCCTACTTCATATGATTGACCATCTATTATAATATTTGCAGATTCACCATCTAAACCATTAAATAAAAATAAATTTTTGTTTAATGTGTAATCATACATATATACATCTCCATCATATAATGTAATTATTCTATCATTTACATCACTTATAATATATTTAAAATCAATAACATCATTTGTATCTAAATTAAATCCAGCTGCATCACCATTCCAATACAATTTATCACCTTTTCGCTCATTACCTGGTAAACGCATATATAATCCATCTGGAGAAAAATAACACGCATCTCCAGCAGTACTATTACCAACATTAATTTGAACTCCATTTACATATACTTCTACACCAGATCCAGCAACTGGTTGTTGTAATAATTCTGTATTAACTGCTAAATCACCATTATTTGATGTGTTATTAGCAATCATTTTTAAATTTGAAATTGATGTATATTCTATTGAATTATTATTATCTACGTATTGTTTAGTTGCAGCATCAGTGGGATTTACAGGATCTGATAAATTCAGTTTATGTTGTGTTATAGTACTATCAATAATTTGTTTACCTTTAATAGACATTATATAGTCATAGTTTTTATTATATATTTAAAAAACAATACAAATGTTTATATTTTAATTAATGATTTATATATAAAATTTTTATAAGTTATAAATGTCTTATATTATAAAATTTTATATATAATAGAAAAGTAATATACTTAAATGTCAGATAAAAATGCCCGAGAATTATTATTTAATGAAGGTGGACGTCCATATAATAATAAAGATTTTATTGAAATTCAAAAAAAGATTCAATATTTAGAAACAATTTATAATAATTTCACTGTTGACGGTGAAGAAGCATATATATTAGAAAATAAAAATATTGAATCTGAATTTACTGGCGATTCTAACAATTTAGAAAACATTGGTGATAGTGGATTCGTTTGGCTTGCTGGAAAAGTTAGATATGTTCAATCAAATCAAGCAGTTGTTGGATTATCACAAGCATTTATAAAAAGAACTAATTCATTTGAAACTAGAATATATGGTGATGAATCAGAACGAAACGCATTTATTGTGTATGGTGCAATTTGGGATACAAATGTAAATGATCCTGATAATCCATCTCAACCATTAAGTGGATCAGATATAATTGAAATAATTGAAAATTCATCAATACACGATTTAACAACAAAACGTTTAAAAAATAATGGATTAGTATATAAATTAAATAATATATCAGGAGCATTAGAATTAGAATCAAGTGATAATTCAATAAATATTTCACCAAATTCAAATACTAATAAAATAGATTTAAAACTTGGTGATACTGATAATGGAGATATTGGTACAGGTGAAGCTAATAAAATTGCAAAATATGATACATCTACATCAATAACATATACTAATATAACTGAATTAAATTCAAATAATATATCAAGTGTTGGAATAAATGTTGAATCACCAACTGGCGCATTAGATGTAACAAAGGGAGATATAACTTTATATGATGAAAATAATACTAGATATTTACGAATTGGTAAAACATCAACAAGTAATATGTCATTATATTATAATTTATCTAATAATTCATGTTATATTAAAACTCAAACAAATAGTGCGGCATCTAATTTTTATTTAATGAATGGAAATGCAACTGCTATTTCAATTGATTCATCAAATAACGTTGGTATTGGTGTATCTAGTCCATCTTATTCATTAGATGTTGATGGAAATACAAGAATTAAAAATGATTCAAGTGTTGGTTTATTATTTGGAGATTATTGGAAAACACAATATACTATTGGTGGCGAAACATACACTGGTAAATTTACATTTAGACTTGAAAATAGCTCTGCTGATATTTCAATAATGTCATTAGATAGTAACAAAGATACTGCAGGATTTAATGTTGATGGTGGTATAAGAGCTGGTAAAGGTATGTATGTAGGCGGAGATGTTGGAATCGGTATTAATAATCCATCACAAAAATTAGATGTAAATGGTAATATAAAAGGATCCAGTTTATATTTAAGTAGTGTTATATATTTACAAGATGGAACAAAAAATATGTCTAAATCATATTATAATTCTGCTAGTAATGAACATAGAATATATCCAGCAGATTCAAATGGAAATCCAACTAACACTAAATTGAAATTAATGATTGATTATGATGGATCTTATAAAGAAGTTTGGCATCGAGGTAATGATTTATATTTACTAAGAAATAGAGGTAGTATACCAAATAGAAACGTTAATGATGCATTATTAAGAAATGGTTTTTGGAGCGCTGATACCGGAGGAGGTGAAGTTACTAATACACCTTATGGAACTTTATCACACTATTCAGCAAGAGTTCCAATCATTATGAATGTTGGATATGGTGATACTAGATTAAAACAGTTTTATTTTGAAGGTTATGCAACAGGCAGAAATGATATGTGGATGAGAGGTAAAACTGGTACAGATAGTTGGGATAGCTGGGTTAAATTTTTAACTTCTGCTAATTCAAATCCAGAAAAATGGAGTTATATATCAGGTGAAATTAGTTTAGATTCATCTCCACCAAATACTATTGTTTTAACTGGCGGTAGTTTAATAAAATCAAGTAATGGAATTATATCAGAAACAATTCATCTTGATACAAGACATGGATCTTATATTATTAATTATACTGTTGATTATAATGGTAAAGTAACGTGTGATGTATTAGTTTTATCTGATAGCAAAGATGAAAATCCATTTTTATTTGATATATACACAGATAGTAATGATTCTAATAAATATTGGTTTTATTTAAAATATAGTTCATTAACAGGTAATGATTATGTTAGATATAAAACTAAAATTTCAATTTTAAATGCAGTAACTATAACAAGTAGAGGAACTTTAACAAACACAAATAATAATAGAGGTTATGTTATAAGATATAATAGAGGAAATTATGTTGGTAATATTTATAATATTGGTTCTAATTCTAATAAATGGGTTAAAATAGGTGAATTTCACGGTTCAGCTTGGTCATATCAAGGTGGAGTATTAATAATACAATCAGGAGAAGCATATGGTGGTTATGTAATGCTTCATTATGGTTTAAGATATAATAATCAAGGTGTTTGGGATACAAATCATGTTGATCTTACTGTATTACAAACAATTGGAAATAAAAGTACAGATAGAGCATCATGGGGTTTAAATCCAGCAACAGATATAAAATTAATTAGAACTGCAAGTTATAAAACTGAATTGTGGATAAAAAATACCTCTTCATATAGAAGTGCAAGTGTTTATGAATTATCTCGCGGTAAAACATCTATTCCAAATGGATATAAATTTTTTATGAATTCTATGCCAACGTCCACAGAACCAACTGGAAGTCAAACATTATTTGGTTCATATGATAGTACATGGTTACATAATTTAACAGTCGATAATAATATTACTATACCAAGTTCATTAACTAATGAAGGTGCAATAAGAATTTATAAAGGTGATTCAACTTATAATTCTGGAGCAATTTATTTTGATGGCATGAATGGTGATTTCAATGGTGCAGATTATGCAATGATTTATGCACAAAATGACGGTGAAGGTAGATTAAACATAAATACAAGATCTAAAGGACTATATATTGACGAAAATAAAGCATGGCATGCAGGTAATGATGGTTCTGGTTCAGGATTAGATGCAGATACAGTTGATGGCTATCATGCATCGGATTTATATAATAATACGGCTATACAAGTTGAAGCTTCAGATAATTTAGATGCTGGTTGGTATACAATAGCAACAAACACTGGAGATAGAGCTATAGGAAGATTTGGAATAAGAGATACTGCTGGAAGTAGACATAGTGCAACTATATTTTATGCAACACATCACTATGGAACTGATTCTAGTAATGAAATTACAGTTCTTACTTATTCTAAATTTAGTGGTGCTGTATTTAATAGTATTAGAATAAAAGATAATGGAACATATGATGGCGCAGTTCTACAAGTATATGTTAATGATAGCTCAAATGATTTAATAGCATATTTATTAGGTGATAATTTTCAAGCATCTGGTTGGGTATTAAAGAATTTTATACCTGACGCTACAAATCCAGGTGACGTTAGTAATTATTCTAGTATGACTGCTAAAACAACAGTAAATCTTACTAACATTCAATATGGTGGTATGATAACTACTGGTGAAATATACGCTGGTGGACAATCATCACAATATAAAGTTTGGCATCAAGGTAATGATGGTTCTAATTCTGGTTTAGATGCAGACACTGTTGATGGTAAACATGCATCTGCTTTTGCATTAGCATCACACCGTCATGGAACAAATAAGTTTGATGATGGATCTGTAAATGCTCCATCTATAGCATTTAATAGTAATTCTGATACAGGTTTTTTTATAAATAATAGTGATATTGGTGTTACTATTAATAATTCTGAAAAATTTAGATTTGAATCTGATGGTGATTTTCATGCAGATGGAGATGTAATTGCATATTCGTCATCAATATCATCTGATATACGAATCAAGAAAAATATCACAAATATAAATTCAAATGAATCATTAAATATTATTGAACAATTAAATCCTGTTTCATTTGAATTTATTAATAAACCTGGCGTATTACATAATGGATTCATTGCTCAAGAAGTTGAAGAAATTATTCCACATATTATTAATGAACACGAAAGTTTAGAAGATAATAAAATGTATAAAGGAATTAGATATACTGAAATAATTCCTTATAATACTGCAGCAATTAAAGAATTAAATAATAAAATAAAAGAACAAGAACAAGAAATTAATTATTTAAAAAATGAATTAAATGAAATTAAAAAACTTTTAAATTTAAAATAATGAAAGTTTTAATATTAGGTGGAACCTGGTTTATTGGAAAACATTTAACATATGAATTATTAAAATATAATTATGAAGTTTGGCATTTTAATAGAGGTAAAAATCCAATAAATAATGTTAATTTAATAAAAGGAGATAGATTTAATGATGATACTAAATTATTGTTAAATCATAAATTTGATAGTGTTGTAGATTTAACGTGTTTTTCTGAAACTGATTTTTATAATACATACGCGTTTTTACAAAATAACTTTAAACAATATATTTTTTTAACTACATTAAATTATAGTGATACTAAATTTTATAAAAATAAAAAAGCAGCTGAAAACTTAATTAAAAAATTAAATAATTATGTTGTTATAAAAACAAAAAATGTTGTTGGTGAAGATGATTATAGTAACAGATTTTATAAAAAAAATAATAAATGGTATTTAAAATCAACTAAATCTCAATTAAGTATTAGCTCATATATAGAAGTTGAGTTTTTAGCAAGTGTAATTAGAGAAATTATTGAAAATAAATTTATTAAAAAAATATTTGCAGCAAATCAACGTCGTGGTTATTATGAAATATATGAATAATTATATTTCATTATATTCATCTTTTAATTTTTTAAGTTCTTTTTGTAATGTTTCAACTTCAGTTAATTTTTCAAACATCATTTTTTTATATTTTTTTCTTTCAAAATAAATTTCAGATAATTTATTACATGTAACACTAAAATCTTTTGAAAAAACTGCACCATTTGCACATACAACATCATTATTAGTTATTTCATGTTTTATACCTTTAAATTCAGCAAATTTATTACTTATTTTCATTCCTTTATATGTGTCTGGTCCAATATTATTTTGGCGCTGAGTTGTAGGATATAGAGACGCAAAATCATAACACGCAACCCACTTATTCATTCCTTTAACTGGATCCTTTACAAATCCACCTAATACACGTTCATTGTTAACATCATTTTCAAATTCCTTAACTAATACAATATTTTTTTTATCTCTAAAATCATTTCTTAAAACACCTTCTGTTACTCTTAATGTACTAACTGCATCCAATATTCTAATTTTTGCAAGGGTACTAATCGCAAACATTATATCAATATAACGCATTTTTTCATGAATAAATTGAACTAATATAGTATCAACTGCATTATAAAATAAATAATGTCTAAAATCATTGTTATATAAATCTTGTAAACTTCCAGTATATGCAATTTTTCCTACACCTAATATTTTTCCTGCTACAAAATCTAATGCATTTGATTCTTTAACTTTAATTTTACTATCCCATTTCTTATATAAATCCATATAATCAACTACAACTCTGTGAAATGGTAATTCTTCTTCAGTTTTCCAAACTTTTTCAAGACGTCTTGTAAAACTTGCAACAGATGGATCAATACCTAATCTTCTACATCTATTTACTAAAAATGTCCAGTCATAATTTACAAAGTTCCACCCAGTTAAAACTTGCATTTTAGGAACTAATTTTGTGAAAAAATAATATAACATATCTTTTTCAGGTGTATCACTGGCACCAAAATACATATATTTAACATATGAAAAATCAACATTAAATTTAGCAAATGTTTTATTTATTTCTTGTTTAATCCAAAATTCATCATCCTTAGACAATGGTTTAACACCCAATAACAACACTTTATTACCATTTGTAATTGCTATTGTCTGTACTTTAGAAGTTGCGTCTTTAGGATCTACAAAGCCAGAATCAACAATCTCTGTTTCAATATCAATATAAAATATATTAGGATTGTTAAATTCATAAATTTCATCTTGTTCTTCTTGAGGTAAATGATCTAAAAAATCATATATTGCATATCTGTTTGGTTGTGATGTTGGAACTAATTTAACTTTTTTTCCTGTCCATGATTTATATTTTGGATCTGCTTCTTTGTCATAATCGTCAGTGATAACATATTTTTTAGGTCTTCTCCAGTTATAATATTTCATTTTTATATTACCGTCTTTTGCAATATAACTAACTAATAATTTACTGTTTTTATATTCGTAATCTACTAACATATTTTATTCATTTAATAATTTTTTGTATTTATTATAGTTATTATAAATATATTGTTTAATTTCATGACTTAATTCTATTGAAAGATGTTCATCATTTACAATAGTTATAAAAATGTTATAATATAATTTAAAAAAATCAGTTTCATGTATTGTATAATGTTTTAAAATTTTACAATATATTACATTATCTTCAGATGTATTTTTATTAATTATAGAATTTAATACTGTAAACACAACAGTTTTATATGTGTTAATATCATCTTCACGTACATTATCAAACAAGTTACTCATTTTTTTGTCATTTTAACAGTAAAATCATAACCATCATCTTCAGATGTATAAAGTTGTAAATGAATTTTATTATTTTCAATTGTTAAATTTGTATGATGCCAATCATTACTCTCATTTAAATATTTTTCTAAATCATTTTTAAAATCATTAGCATTTAAATGTTTACTCCACAATGATGCAATTTTACTTTGTACTTCAGATAATTTGTCATTCATATATTTCGTCTATATTTTGTATTGGCTTTAAATTTTTAAATTCTTCAACAATATATTGTAATTTATTATTTATACTATTTGCAATTTTATCATTTGTTATAATATTTGGAACAGATACAACTTCAACGCGCGTTTCACCTACTGTAATTGGAAAATACTGTTGAATTATATTATCATCATTAATATAAGTTCGTTCAATAACATTTGCAATAACTTCTTGTGATCTAATACGAGGCATATTTGCAACATTTATATAATAAAACATAAATATATATTGATTCATAACTAATTAATTATTAATGAGTTAACTACATTTGCTAGCACCACAATCTAAACATTTAAAACATCCATCTTCAATTGCAACGTTAGTACTTCCGCAGTTATCACATGTTATTCCACTCATATTTGTATTTTCCTTTAAATATTTTTTAAGCGTTCTTGCAATAGCTTTACTAAAACTTACAATATTTCCTTCAGCTTTATTTAATTGTTCAATTACAAATTTAACATCAGCACCGTGACGCAATGCAGTAGAAATAATTCTTGTTAAAGCTTCATCTTCATCTCGTTCAAAAAATTCTTTAATATCTTCAATTATTAATCCATCTCCTTCTAAATCTTCCATTAAGTTATAAACACCACTTTTAGCTTTTCTAAGATACCCAGATTTAAAACGCTTTGGAAGTTGTAATTGTTTTTGTCTAAATGCAAATATTTCATATGGATCGTCATTATACAATCCAACGATAACAACCCATTTTAATCCTTTAGCAGTTAAATAATGTATATCACATTGTAAATCTTTTGGCCGCTTAGGTGCGTGTGTTTTAATAATTTTATTTGTTCTTGTTTCTTTTTTATGCTTAGAATCTTTACTACTTAAAACAGCTGCCATTGTACCTTCACGATATGTTGTACCACCTTTAATTGTTCCACTTTCATATAATTTTAAATATACATCTTTAAAATCTTCATATGGATAATCATTTGGCAAATTAATTGTTTTACTCATAGCAGAATCTAACCATTTAGAAAATACTTTCATTGTTTCAACATGATCGTCAATTGTCAATTTTGATGTGTTTACATTCCAATCTGCATCTTCTTCATATTCATTTTTATCCTTAAGATATTTTACGCCATAATCAATTACTAAATTCTCTTTAGTTAATCCTCTATTATGATCATATTTATATGTTTCACCTTTAAATTTAATAGTTAACATATTTTCATCACCTTCTTTAATCCATGACCAACCGTGTAATTCTTTAGCTGTTCCACCAAACCAATCTATTCCTTCTGGTAATAATAAACCATCTGGAACATGTGGAATAATTGCAGTTCTTACATATTCTGGTAAAAATATTGGTTCTAATCCTGATGAAATAACATTAGCAAATGACGATGTATTTCCAGTTGGTTGAATTGATAATAAATGACTATTTCTAATTCCATGTTTTTTAATTAATTCTTTAGTATCATCATCTAATATTTTTACAAAATTACTTTTAAGGTACTTTTCTTCATCAAATAATAAAAACGCTCCTTTTTCTGCTGCTAATTTAGAACTTGTTTTATATGCAGTATTTGCAATAAAATGCATTAATTCATCAGTTAACTTAAGAGCTTCTACAGAACCATAACGTTTTTTCATCATTAATAATGCAGATCCATATCCCATTATTCCTAAACCTATTCTACGTTTTTCCTTTAAATTTTTCTTTTGAATTTCTAACGGAACATTTGTAAGATCATTTACGTTATCCATTAATCTAACAGCAACTTCAACAACTTCTTCTAATTTTTTATAATTCCAATTCTCTTTATCAATAAATTGTGTTAAATTAATACTACCTAATAAACAAACACCACCAGTTGGTAAAACTTGTTCGCCGCATGGGTTTGTCGCACTTATATATTCTTCATAATATAAATTATTAAGTCTATTAATAGTATCAATAAATAATACACCTGGTTCATTTCTATTATATGTAGATTCCATTATTAAATCCCACAAAATATTAGCATCTTCAAGCGTTTTATAAACTTTAATAGGATAACCTTTAGCTTTCCACTTATTAATATTACCATCCCATTCCTTTTTATATGTTTCCATGTCTGCTTCATAATCTGGAAATATTAAATCCCATTTTTTATGATTTTTAACAGCATCCATAAAATCATCACTTACTAAAACACTCATATTAAATTTTTGTAATCTGCCTTTAGTTTGCTTTGCTGTGATATATTCTTCAATGTCTGGATGAAATACTGACATTGTTACCATTTGTGCACCTTTTCTAATTTTACCTTTAGCGTTTTTATGTGTACTTTTTTTACCACTTCCAGATGTTATAACATCAGATTGTTTATCCCACATTTCTAACATTTTAACTGCTCCAGGACTTTCATTTGCGATGCCTAATATAAAACCGCCTCGAGGTCTTAATGTGTCAACACAAAAGCCATATCCACCTTCTGATTTTAAAATAAGTGCTTGTCTACGTAATTCATCTAATATACTTATCATACTATCTCTATCTTCACCTTCAAAACCTGATACAAAACAATTTATCATTGTTGTACCTTTTAACATTGTTCCAGCATTACTTAATATTCTACCACCTGGTACAAATTTAAAATCTGTTAATATTTCATAAAATTGTTTTGTCCAATATTCTTGATTATCTTCAACACTTGCTAAAAATGACGCAACTCTATAAAAGGCGTCATTTATTGTTTCATTTCCAAATTTATATGTTAATTCAAATATCTCTTTGCTTAATTCATTTGTAAATGTAGTTTGAGATTTAAATTTTGGTTTTGTTGTAGTATGCTCTATCATTTTATTTTTTAAATTTATTTTTTCTGTATATTATATAAGTATAAAAACGCTATTGGTTTAGTGTTTTTTTTAATTTTTTTTAATATTTTTTTAATTTACTTCTATTAATTTATAACTATCTCTATAACACACTGAATAACATCAGATCACTTATAAACATTTTGTAATAAAATTACTTATCACTTTTTTTATTTACGTCAGAGACCTTATTTTTTAATTTATTTTTTTTATTTTGTTCTTTAATAAGTTTATTTAATTTTCGAGTTGCTTGTATTTTTTTTCTTAATTCAAGACTTTTAGCTCTTATTTCTTGTAATTTATGTCTAGCTCTAGTACCAGCATCGTATATTTTACTATATTCTAATTTTTCAATATCTGGTTCTAATTCTAACACAAGTTTTTTTAATTCAACGTATTCATGAATTAACATAATTAGTTGTATATTTTTTTGTTATATTTTTAAAAAGAAAAAGGTTCAAAATATTTTGAACCTTTTTCATAATTATTTATTTTAATAATTAACCATTTGTGCCAGATGTTGTATTATATCTGATATATCTAACAGTTATTACATCATCACTTTCTAATGGATAAATGTCATTGTTCCATTTTATAGCGTGTCCAGCATCTTCGCTTCCTTCTGGAACTGTACTATATGAATTATCAGGATCAACAACATACCATGCATTTCCACGTTCTTCCATTATACCATTAACATAGAATGATATATCTTCTTCAGGATCATATGCAAATGTATAATCAGTTGTTGCAGTAATTTTAATAATCATTGTATTATCTAATGTTCCTGCACCTTGTGTTGATGCTCCATCAATATATGGATTAAATACATTTTCTTCAACAATTTTAACATGTGTTGATATTTCATAATCAACATATTCTTTATCAACTAATGATCTATTCGTATAATGACCTGAATAATCTTTATCATATACAATACCGCCATTATCACTTGTATCAGTTACAACTGGAACTTTTCCTTTTATTGTTAATCCATCATCAGATGATATTTCCATATTATCTGTTGATGATATATCAACAATTGCTCCTGAAACACCAGCTGTTCCATACGCAGTTGCCATAATATCATCTTCAACACTTAATGATGAACCAATTGTATCATTACCAGTATAAACACTAAATTTAGCTATACGTTGAGCAGTTGAACCATCGCCACCAAGTGAAACAGAATATGCAGCAGTATTACCAGTTATATTAGCATGTTTAGTTAACGCTCCATTCCAATCAACTACACCATCATTTTGAACCGTAATACCTGAACCTGTTTGAGCAGTAACGTCACTTAATCCGCTAACATAATTGTCTAATGCTTGTATTGCATCTTGAATAGAATCTCCACCAGATATTTCACCAGTTCCATTTCCACTTGTACCAAATCCAGATGTTAAATCAAATGATGTTGCATTTATTTCATTAGTTCCTTCACCAAGATCTAATTTAGTAATGTTTACTGCGTCATCAGCAAGTTGTGTAGTACCAATTCCGCCATTTTTAACAATTAATTGATTACTTCCGTTTTGAGTTATTGTTGCGTCATCAACACCAATATTTAATCCATTAGAACCAATATTTACAACTGATGCAAATCCACCAGTAACTGCTGTTGCATTATCAACTTGTACTTTAAGTTGTGCATCTTTAGGATATAATAATGCTCCAGATGTTGACGCCATATTAAATTCTAAACCGCCGCTAGCAGCTAAATCAATCTGTAATATATCACCTTCTTTCATTAAACCTGCGCCAGCGTTTACAATTGATGGACCAGCAAGAGGACTAAATTGCAATGCGTCTGTACCTACATTTATTCCACCGTTTGTACCAGAACCATTTTGAGGACCAACTAATACCCATTGCGCGTTACCACCATCGTCACCAAATGCAACATATGTAAAGTCTCCTAATTGAACTTCACCATCTGGAGATCCATCAAAATCATCTGCTCTTACTAATGCGCCATTTCCATTATTTGCAGAGTCATCCCAAACGTATATACCGTTATCAACATGTCCAGTGTTAAAATGTCCACCTTGCCATATTACAAGTATTCTTACGCCATCAACAATATCTGTATCGTCAAGATCTTGTCCATCAACTTCATCAAGAGCTGCTGCAACTGATGATTTACTTGTAAAATCACCAATTGTATTATCAGTAATATATCTAACTGATGCTTTAGCTCTTAATCCTGCAGATACTGTATCAACATATTCCTTATTAACAGCATCAGTTGCTGCAACAGGTGTACCTACATTATTAATAATATAACCACCCATATCAATATTATCAGTTGCAGTTGCAAATGAAGATATTGGAATATTTGCAGTATCTAATTCTGATGTTCCAACAGCATTTTCTGCAATTGCATCTGAATCAACTGCACCATCAGTAATTGAAACAACACCAACATTTGACATTGTAACATCA